>Ga0182030_10001095_pt1 | contig 54625 bp, 41 predicted proteins | sample 812S3MmetaG_FD_121299 | JGI IMG/M metagenome (GOLD analysis project Ga0182030, IMG submission 121299) | Permafrost microbial communities from Stordalen Mire, Sweden - 812S3M metaG (Illumina Assembly) | ecosystem: Environmental > Terrestrial > Soil > Wetlands > Permafrost | place: Sweden...
ATATAGTCTGCTTCCCGCATCATCATCTCATCATGCTCCACAACGACAACAGTGTTGCCGAGGTCGCGCAATTCTTTAAGCACCCTTATCAGTCTTTGTGTATCTCTTGAATGCAGGCCAATAGAGGGCTCATCTAATATATATAGTGAATTGGTAAGATTGCTCCCGAGGGAACGGGTGAGTTGAATGCGCTGGCTTTCGCCGCCGCTCAATGAATTGGCGAGGCGATTCAGGGTAAGATAGCCCAAACCCACATCCAGCAAGGTTTGCAGGCGGTGATGGATTTCAATCAAAATCCTCTTTGCTACCTGCTTATCAAAATCGCTCAGGGATAATTCATCAAACCATTTTTGCAAGACCGCAACCGGAAGTTCACACAGTTCGCCGATATGCTTGCCCGCAACTTTCACATAGAGGGCCTCTCTGCGCAAACGATAGCCACCGCAATCCGGACAAAGCGTTCGGCCCCGATACCTGGAAAGCAAAACCCTGTATTGCACTTTATACAGATTACGCTCCACTTCTTCAAAAAAACCATTGATACCATAAGCATCACCGTTGCCTTTCCATAAAGTTTCGTATTGCTGTTTTGTCAGGTCCATAATCGGTTTATGAACCGGGAAATCGAGTTTCCTGGCAGCCTTCACAAACTGGTCTTTCCACCAAACCAGTTTTTCTCCCTTCCATGGAGCGACCGCGCCTTCATACACACTTAATCGTTTGTCGGGAATCACCAAATCGGCATCAATCCCAAGCACCTGGCTGAATCCTTCGCAGGTTGGACACGCTCCGTAAGGATTGTTGAATGAAAAGAGATTTGGCACGGGTTCTTCGAACCTGATCCCGTCAAGTTCAAACCTATTGGAAAAATGCAGTTTCTTATCCCCATTGATTTCTAAAAACATTTCCCCTTCTCCTTCATAAAAAGCAGTGCCAACAGAATCTGAAATGCGGTGCAGATCATCTTCATCAAATGGCTTGAACACGAGGCGGTCTACTAAAATGTGATTTGTGATTTGTGATTTGTGAGTTAATTTCTTTTTAAGATCTGCTTCATTCAATTCCAGCAAGTCCTCTATCCTTGCTGCTTCTTTATTAATATATAAACGGGAGAAGCCCTTTTGCAATAAGATATTCAGCTCTTCTTTGGAATCGCGGTTTTTATGTTGTTTAAAAGGAACGAGTATCAGTATTTTATCGCCTTCTTTTAATTGACTTATTGCTTCCAGCACATCTTTTACATCATCTTTTTTCACCTGCCTGCCGGAAACCGGTGAAATGGTTTTCCCGATACGAGCATAAAGCAGCCTCAGATAATCATAGATCTCGGTCATGCTGCCAACTGTTGAGCGTGGTGTGCGGGTGATTACTTTTTGTTCAATGGCAATCGCAGGGCAAAGGCCTTTGATATAATCGACATCCGGCTTGTTCATTCGGGCCATAAACTGGCGGGCATAAGCGCTCAGGCTTTCCGCGTAGCGTCGCTGTCCTTCTGCAAACAGCGTATCTATAGTCAATGAAGATTTTCCCGAGCCAGAAACGCCTGTTACGACAATCAGTTTGTTGCGGGGTATTTCAACAGTAACATTCTTGAGATTATGCACCCGTGCCCCTTTAATAAGGATCGCATCGCGTGGGCTCGTTGGAATAATCTGCTCTCCCCTTTTCTTTTCCTTTATTTGTTCCATCTTTGATAAAGAAACAAATGTATTTGCAAATGGTTACATTAAAAATCATTAGCAATCCCAAAAATGTCTGAAAATTTTTTTTTAAAATTTTTTTCCCAAAATGTTGTTTATTCCAAATATTGTATATCTTTAGCGTCAAATTTGTACACTATTAATTAACTAAACTCACATTTGCCTATCGAGCTAGCACTTCTACTTTCAGAAAAACCGAACCATCTTTTTTTATTAGAAATCCAAACATAAATCCTATCACCTTCAAAACCGTAGAAGTTTATGAAATCTTTACGTACGAACACCGACCACGAGTTAATTCACCAATTTCGCGACGGCGATTTAAATGCTCTGGAAGCATTGGTAATCCGCCACAAAGACAAGCTCTACACATCCATTTTGTTTCTCGTTAAGGATAAATATCTTGCAGAAGATATTTTTCAGGATGTGCTCATCAAAGTTATTGACACCATCCGCGGAGGCCGCTACACCGAAGAAGGAAAGTTCCTGCCATGGGCTATGCGCATTGCGCACAACCTTTGTGTTGACCATTTCCGTAAAGTGAAGCGCACACCAGCCATCAAAACCAGCGATGACCGTGACATTTTTGAGGTAATCAATTTCACCGAAGAAGGCGCAGACACTAAAATGATGAAGCGCCAGAGCCACGATCGCGTAAGACAGATGCTTGACCTGCTTCCTGAAGATCAGAAGGAAGTGATCATTCTCCGCCATTATGCAGACCTGAGCTTTAAAGAAATCGCTTCATTGACAAACTGCAGCATCAACACGGCATTGGGCCGCATGCGCTATGGTCTCATCAACCTCAGGAAAATGATGGTAGAAAAAAAGATCGCATTGTAAGATTGTTGTTTAATGAAAATTTAACCAAACAAAACAACAGCGCCGAGAAACAACAGCTATATTTACTGAGTCAACGGAACGGCAAAAAATATTTGAAATCCAAGATCCTGCTGAACACCAGCAGGATTTTTTAACTCTTGTCATTCTGGCCCTCCATCTGGCCAATTATGAATTGCTTGCCGCCGGAAGGTTGGAACAGAATGACGCCTAATTAAAAAGCCCATCACTAAGAAGTGATGGGTTTCTTTAATTTAAAGCCTATTGATTAGGTTTCTTATTCGCCTCCAGCCCGCACTGTAGCCAGCTTGCAAAATCTTTTGGGCTTGGAGTATATCCTTTTGTTTTAGTGAGTGTTTTTTCGTCAGCACTCACAATAGCATACTGCGGCTGAGAAGCTGCGTTGAAATTTTCTGATTGAAAAGTTGCCCATTTATCTCCCACTGTGATAATTTCTTTTGCTGAATTATTCTTTGTGGTATAAGTAAATTGTTGGGGTGCAGGCAGCACTTTTCTTTCGTCAACATATAATGAAACCACCACAAAACTATCCTGCATCAGTTGTTTCACATTTGGATCGGTCCACACATTTTCTTCCATCCTCCTGCAGTTAACGCAAGCCCATCCTGTGAAGTCAATTAGTAAAGGCTTATGTTGTTTTTTTGCTTCTTGCAATGCTTCCTCATAATCGTTACGTAAAGGTTCTACCCCTTTTTCGCAATTTACCGGGCTTGTATATACGCTGTAGCATAACGGCGGCGGGAACCCGCTTATCAGGCGGAGATTTGCTGATGGTGTGTTCGTAACACCGGGTACTAAGTAGATCGTAAATGCAGCAAAAACTATTATCAAAGCAATCCTTGTTTTGCTGAATTTTTTTACCGGGCTATCGTGCGGGAATTTTATCAGCCCAATAAGATAGAGGATTATCAGAATGCCGATGATTACCCAAAAAGCTATGAAAAATTCTCTTTTTACGATTCCCCATTGCTCCACTAAATCTGCATTGCTCAAAAATTTTACAGCCATTGCCAATTCCAAAAAACCTAAAATCACTTTCACCGAAGTGAGCCATCCGCCTGATTTTGGCAAAGAGTTCAACCAGTGGGGGAACATCGCGAATATCGCAAAAGGCATCGCAAGCCCGAGGCCAAAACCACCCATGCCAAAACTCAATTGTATGGCACCGCCATTTTTTGTCAATGCACCTGCAAGCAATGAACCAAGAATCGGGCCGGTGCATGAGAATGAGACAATAGCCAAAGTAAGCGCCATGAAAAATATGCCTGCCAGATTGCCTGCACTCGATTTTTCACCTGCTACATTAGCGACACTACCTGGCAAGGTGATTTCGAAATAGCCAAAAAACGAAATCGCGAACACAACAAAAACTGCGAAGAACAAAAGGTTCAGCCAGACGTTGGTTGAAATATTATTGAGTATTTCAGGATTTGTGTGATCTAATAGGTGAAATGGCACGCTGAGCAGAATATAAATCAGGAAAATAAAAAGCCCATAAAGCATTGCATTGACAATACCTTTTTTCCGGCTTGCGGCGCGTTTGGTAAAAAAAGAAACAGTGAGCGGTATAAGCGGAAACACGCACGGGGTAAGCAATGCAATAAATCCCCCGATCAGTCCTAATAAGAAAATGCTTGTCAGGCCCTTGCCTTCAGTGCCGTCATCGCCACAACTACTAACCGGGTTCTTCAAATCAAAGCTGTTGATCTTTATTCTGGCAACAGTTGAAACTCCGCCTTCCAATTTCACTGAAAATGAATAATCAGTCAACGGGTAAAACTCATCGTCCTTTCCATATGTGTATTTGAACTTTCCGATTAAGTTTTCAGGTACAGTTCCAACTATTTTTACTGTTGCCGTTATCTCCGCTTCATTTTCATAAACTTTGAAAGAAGCATTATCAAAAATTTTGCTATTGATTTTTTTTGCAATTCCCGATTCCTTATAAATAGTATCGGCTTTGATAGAAGAATCTGCAAAGCTAAGCTCAGCAGCGTGTACATCGCTGATGGATTGATTTGGCGCGTACAACTGCCAACCATTTTTTATGGAAGACTTGAATGAAAGTTCATAAATGCCCTCACCGATCTTCCTGCTGGTCAAATTCCAGTTGACCGCAGAAGTGTCTTGCGCTGGTAAAAAATTATAAGCAGCGCTAACAAAGAAAAGAAAAAGAAAAAGCTGAATAAATTTTCCCATAAAAAAATAAACGAGTTCTTATGCAAAGAACCCGTTTTATACATTAGTATTTAGTCATATTGGCGACTAACCACCAATATTCACATTAATTTCTACTTCAGATGGTGGCAGGCATTGCTTATCGTTACAAACCATAAACTCTACTTTTCCTGCAAGGCTGGTTTTCACATTTGCTTTCAGTTTAACTACCTGCACAAAATCAACTTTGCTTTCAAAATATTTCACATCATGCTTCCATGCTGTCTCGAACTTTTTTATCTGCTTTCCATTTTCTTTTATTTTGCCGTCAAACACAGTAAGCGGATTTTTTGTAAATGTGAAGGTAGTTGCCACAGGCCCTTCGCCTCCTGCATCTTGTGCATACAAATGGTAATCGCCATTGATGGTAGCGGTCATATGAACTTCATACACTTTATCGGAAATTTTCTTTGCACTATAAGACCACTGAACCTGCCTGCTTGATTGCGCAAAACCAATCTGGGCAGCTATCAATAAAAAAGCCTGGAGAAGAAGTCTTTTCATAATAAAATTCTTAAAAATATTAACGGCAAAATTGCCACATCAGTTGCTAAGGAAAACTAAAAGTTTGCTAATTGAGCAGCTTTTGCCAAATGATTTTCTTTTTGATCAAGGAAAAGAGCCTGCAAAACAAGCTTACCATCTGTATTACCCAAGGCTTCTGAGCAAGCACGCTCCGGATGAGGCATCATGCCAATCACATTGCCTGCCTTGTTGCAGATACCGGCAATATTCCGAAGAGACCCGTTAGGGTTTGCTCCCGGCGTAAATTCTCCATTCTCGTCACAATATTTGTAAAGGATCTGATTGTTCGATTCGATCTCATCTAACGTATTTTCATTAGCGTAATATCTTCCTTCTCCGTGGGCAATCGGGATTTTCAAAGACCTGCCTTCATCCCCAAGCCCACGCAGGTAAACATTCTTGCTGACATACTGCTGATTGGCATTCCTCAACAGAATGCCCGGCAGCAATTTGGCCTCGCATAAAATCTGAAAGCCATTGCACACACCAAATACTTTGCCTCCGTTATTTGCAAATTCTATCACACTTTTCATCATCGGGCTGAAACGCGCAATAGCACCACATCTCAGGTAATCTCCATATGAAAACCCACCGGGAAGGATAATGCAATCATCGGTGCTGAACATACTTAAGTCCTCGTCTTTATGCCATAGCATAATCACTTCCTGGTCCAGATCATTCAACAAAGCATCTTGCATATCACGCTCACAATTAGAGCCCGGGAAAACAACGATTCCGAATTTCATGTGCAATAATTTATAGCGCAAATTTACTCTGATTCTTTTAGATACTGATTATATTTTAGCACTTGTTAGCCACAGATTCACAGATTTAATTTCTTATAAATCTGCAGATAAATTTCCCAAAAAATATCAGACCAGATAATTCATCCACAAAATAAAAACAAAAGTCAGCCAGTGGATGACCCGCGGTAAAATCTTATCGGTTGAATAATAATAACCAGCCGCATGAAAAGCGGCGAATGGTACTGCAGTTACGATCCAGTTCTCGTAAAAATTCACATGATTGATCAGAATGATGATAACTCCTACAAGCAAAAACAGCAGCAGCAAGCTCCAGTTTTTTCTCACCTGGATAAGCATTTTATTGAGGTTGGCCTGAACAAAATAACCGCCTATCATAAATGGCACTATCAGCAGTACAATGCCGCAGGTTATCCAAATGTCAGAAGGCATACCGGGTAGCCGGAAAACAATTTGCGGCACGACATTTTTCCAGTTCCATTGGTTCGTAAGGAACAAAACAATAAACAAAAAATAATATGGCACCGTAAAACCAAGAAGCCCCATAAACCATTCGCGAATATGAAAAGGACGCATGGTAAGCAACGCAAAAAAAACAAGCAGCAGAAAAGCCATAGCCGGCAAATACAATAAGGTAACCATGCCCGTTAGCACGCCCACGTTAAAGATAGCCGTATCAGAACGATTGTTATTGTACAAAGCTGTCATGCGGTAAAATACCCAGATCATAATTGAATTGATGAGCAGCGGTGCTGAAAAATAATTCCACGAAGGCAACAAAGAAGTTACCAAGATATATGACATGCCAGGCAAAAAATTAGGCTTGGGCAGTATTTTCTGATGATTGCATATGCGATTGAATAAAGTAGCCTGGGTAAACAATAATAAAAATGTAAGTATCGAAAAAAAAATAGGCGCCCCATTAAAACATGTGTTCAGGCCATTAAGGATGATCCTGTAGAGATAGTTGTCTTCCCTGTGCAGGCCAGGCTTTGCCGGGTGAATGAAAATGGAAAATTTCAGCACCAATGCATATACAAAAAGTATAAACGCATTAGCCGGATTTTTTTGTTTAAAGATACCTGTCAACAGATTGAAATTTAAAAATCAATTTTAGCAAAGCAAAGATAGTTCTTGTAAAGGCAAGGGATGATCATTTGCCGGGCACTTACCTGTTTGCCATAGCGCGGCATAAAATCATAACCTCTATCTAAATTCTTCAGCGTAGGGTAGCGTGTGATTTTCCCTTCGGGCGAAACGCTCTGATCGGCCAACAATATATTTTTGTGATCGTATTGATTGAACAGAAAATGGAGCTCGCCACCCGTGTTCATGATATGATTTGAAATAAGATTTTCAGATTCGTCATCATACTGGCTTTTAGGTATCACGTTGCTCCACTCAAGCTTGCAGTCCTTATCAACAGATAATATCATTATATTTTCTGAGTGATAGCGCACAGCATTGCCATTGTTATAGCCATAACGGTTCCAGGGACTGTAATAAGGATATCCATAGTAATCCATCGGTGTTGCATAAGGATTGTACCCATACATATAATCCCAGCGGTTAAAATAACCACCACGTGATGTAGTGAATTCCGACTCACTCACGAGCAAAAAGCCTCCATCTTTTTTTATGATAATCTGTTTAATAAAAAAATCATTGAATGCCATTTTCATATTGGCTTCTGAGCTTTTGGCAACAGCGCGAAGTTCATCGCTGAAAACTATTTGCGATTCTTGTATTTTGGACTGTGTTGCTTTATCCCACACAAGCGAGTAAAGTCCTTCAATGTTGCCTCTTTTTTGCTTATAATAAAATCCCGATAAAATATAAGTCTTATTGTTATTGTCTATTTTCAGCTTGATCTCATCAAGCAGGCGATCTCCATTGCCGATATCTTTTATTAAGAAATTATCTGCCGCAGGATCTTTTGTAACCAGGGAAACTTTAGATACATAATCTGGGCTATTGCTCCTTAGAAATTTAGCCACCACCAACGTTCCTTCATTATCGAGCAAAAAATCAGTAAAAGACTCGTTACGCTCTTCCATAGCAAGGTTCAGGCGATGCCTGTCAATAAGCTCCAATTGCTGGTTATACAAAAAAGTAGTGAACAAAAAATTCCTGGGGTTTTTGCTGTTGATCTTAAACAACATGATTTTTTGTTTGTCATCACTGGAAATAACAGTGTAAATTTTATTGCTTGCCGCAAAGCCGATCTGTGTCGTGTCGAGATCAGTTGGCTCTGACAAGTTCTTGCCTTGCCCGTCAATCTTCACGGCAGCGCAATGCAGGATATTTTTTTTCTGATATTCATATATCATGTAAAAAAAATCCTGATAGGGGATAAAGTAAGCATTGATGTATTTATCAGGAAGAAAATTCAGGGCTACGCGGTTCAGCAATTTCATGTCGTTATCAAAAATGGATATGTTATTGTCTGACCGGTTGTTGGTAAAAACTAAAAAGTTGCCGCCGATTTTTCCTATTATCTCAAAATCAGTCCTTCGCACGTCATCCCTCTGAGGATCTGAATAGGAGATATGCTGAGCTCGCAACAAAATCGGGCAAACAAAAACAATGAGGATCTGGAATAGTCTCAGGGCCTTATGCATAACACATTTTCTTTTAAATATTCACGTTGCTATTTTGTTATCAAATTGTAAGTTAGTCAAAACTTACATCCAAATTTGTTAGCTGATTGTAAAATTGATGCACCTATGAAATTGCAAAGAAATAATCTTTTTTGAATAAAAGGTGTTACATGGGTATTTGTTGCCTGCTTTTGTTATTTTTATAAGCGAACAAGCCTCAAAGCAACCTTCTTTCTGAGGATCAGAGACAGTTCATTTATTTACTAATAACTTTGTCATCCATCAGACCAGATGATGCGATTGATTGCCTTGAATGAACCGCCCTGGCAAAGCAACCATATTAACCGATAGTTCAGTGAGCAAACAGACCAAAAAAGTAACATTTGCAACTCTGGTAATTGCATTAGGCATTATTTATGGGGATATAGGCACCTCCCCTCTTTATGTCTTGAACGCTATCGCGAGCGGCAAAATAATTGAAGAAAAGCTAATCCTCGGAGCGCTTTCCTGCATTATATGGACACTCACATTACAAACAACCGTAAAATATGTATGGCTTACGCTCAAAGCAGATAACCGGGGTGAGGGTGGCATTTTCTCGTTGTATGCATTGGTAAGAAGGCAGCGCCGATGGCTGGTCATACCTGCTATGATTGGTGGCTCAGCGCTGCTTGCAGATGGCATGATCACGCCGCCCATTTCCGTAACCTCAGCTATTGAAGGGCTCAGGCAAATGCCAGCGCTTTCACAAATCGGGCAATCAACCATTGTCTATATTGTTTTGGGCATATTGGTTATACTGTTTTTTTTACAGCAGTTCGGCACTGAATCCATTGGCAAGCTATTTGGCCCCATCATGTTTTTGTGGTTTGCAATGATTGCTGTAATGGGGAGCTCTCACCTGATTGATGACCTTTATATTTTTAAAGCACTTAGCCCTTACTACGCAATCGAATTGCTTACAACTTATCACAAAGGATTTTGGATACTTGGAGCTGTGTTCCTTTGCACAACCGGAGCGGAAGCACTTTACTCAGATCTGGGCCATTGCGGCAGAAGCAATGTCCGCATATCATGGATATACGTTAAAACGTGCCTTCTCTTAAATTACCTGGGCCAGGGTGCTTGGCTTCTTGCCCATTATCACGGAAAAATTTTTGATACCAGTAAAAGCAGCGTTTTTTATAGTATCATGCCATCATGGTTTTTAATACCAGGCATCATCATCGCAACTGCGGCGGCAATCATCGCAAGCCAGGCGCTGATCAGTGGTTCGTTCACGCTGATCAGCGAAAGTATGCGGCTTAACCTTTGGCCCAAATTGCGTATTAGTTACCCAACTGAAGAAAGGGGTCAGTTGTATATTCCTGCCATTAATTTCATGCTTTTCATAGGTTGTTGCGGGATTACCATTTATTTTCAAACTGAGGCTCATATGGAAGCCGCTTATGGATTGGCTATCACTTTGTGTATGCTCGCCACTTCCATTTTGTTCGCGAATTTCCTTATCTCGCGACGGGCAAAGTCGGTATTAATTTATCTATACCTTGCCGTTTATCTTTCTATAGAATTAAGTTTTCTTTTCGCGAACCTCGATAAATTTCCCCACGGAGGTTTTGTTACGCTCATCGTGGGGGGCGGATTGTTTACGGTAATGTACGTATGGCACCGGGCAAGAAAAATCAAGAACAGGTATGTCGAATTTGTACGCATGGAGCACTATATCCCGCAGATACAAGAACTCAGCAATGACCGTGGCGTGCCGAAAACTGCTACTCATCTGGTTTACATGACAAGCGCCAACAACCCGAAAGAAATTGAGCATAAAATCATTTATTCCATACTGAATAAAAAGCCCAAGCGGGCGGATATATACTGGTTCGTTCATGTTGATACTTTAGATGACCCATACTCAGCAGAATATTCTGTTGACCATATCATCCCGAATGATATCATCCGGGTTGAGTTCAGGCTGGGATTCCGAATTGAGCCAAGGATCAATCTGATGTTCCGAAAAGTGGTGGAAGACCTTGTAAATAATCAGGAAGTGAATATCACAAGCCGCTACGAATCGCTGGAAAGAAATAATATAGTAGGCGATTTTCAGTTTATCGTAATGGAAAAATATCTCAGCCAGGATAATGAACTCCCGTTTTTTGAAAGAGTGGTGATGAAATTATATTTCTGGCTGAAAGAACTGAGTTTATCAGAAGAAAGGGGATTCGGCCTGGACCCATCCAATGTGACGGTAGAAAAATTCCCGCTCATCGTTTCACCCATCCCTAATTTTAACTTAAAGCGCCTGATGGAAGAATAGAAGTTGTTATTGTTTATAATTAACTTCATCACAAACTTCAACTGCTTTGAATCATCTGCTGATTTATGCAACGCTTGCCATATTGCTTCTGAGCATTGCAGCTTATTTCCTGCAGGAGAAATTTATTTTCAAACCTGAAAAACTAAGCCAGGATTTCAAGTTCAAATACGATGCACCTTTTAAAGAATTATTTTTTGATGTTGAGCCGGGCGTGCGCATTAATGGCCTGCATTTTTACAGAGCATCTCCGTCGGGCTTAATATTTTACCTGCATGGAAACACCAGAAGCATCAAAGGTTGGGCGAAATATGCTCAGGATTTTTACCGCTATAACTATGATGTCGTACTGCTCGATTATCGTGGCTTCGGCAAAAGCACAGGTAAGCGCAGCGAGAAAGAAATTATCAGCGATATGCAATTTGTGTATGAAAAATTAGCTGCTCAGTATTCGCAACAACATTTGATAGTTTATGGAAGAAGTATTGGCAGCGGTTTTGCCACGAAATTAGCTTCAGACAACAATCCCCGGTATCTGATATTGGACGCGCCATATTATAATTTTCAAAAAGTGGCAGAAAGGTTTTTGCCTTTTTTGCCTGTCCGTTACGTGCTTCGTTACAAACTACGAACTGACAAATGGATCATTAATGTAAAATGCCATACCTATATTCTTCATGGCACAAAAGACTGGCTGATACCTATACGACAGAGCGAAAATCTGCAAAAATTAAACCCCACTAAAATTACGCTTATACATATTCAAGGCGGCGGTCATAATAACCTGCCCGCTTTTCCTGAATACCATAATTTCATCAGGGATATTTTGAAGAACTAAACATCTATCGCTGATAAGGAATTAAAATACCTTTACGCTCAAACTCATTTGATGAAAGATAGACTCCCCAGGGTTAGTGACGGAAGAAGGAAAATTATTCGCTGGCTGAAAGTAATCGTGCTTGTTTATTGTATCACAGGGATCGCGTTTTATTATCTGCAGGACTACATTTTATTCCATCCCGAGTCATTGAGCAGGGGCACAAAATACGAATTCGATAATAAATACGATGAAGTAAACATTCCGTACAACAAAGAAACAATCCTCAACATCATACGCTTTAAAACAAATGACAGCATTGCGAAAGGCGTTGTTCTGTATCTTCATGGCAACAGGAAAAACATCAGTTGGTATGCGAAATATGCCGGCAATTTTACCAGGAATGGATACGAAGTATGGATGCTCGACTATCCGGGTTTTGGCAAAAGCACAGGGAAATTTGCTGAACAGGAATTATACGGTTATGCATTGCAGTTGTATAAACTGGCAAGGTCAAAATATAAACCAGGGGAAATTATCATTTATGGTAAGAGCCTCGGCACCTGCCTTGCCTCTCAGTTGGCATCGGTTCGTGATTGCAAATATCTGATTCTCGAAACGCCCTGTTACAGCATGACTTCGCTTGTAGCTCACTATTTCCCGATATATCCGGTTAGCAGGATGCTGCATTATCATTTCCCGACAAATGAATACCTCAAAGAAGTCACCGCTCCAATCATTATTTTCCATGGGACAAACGATGGCGTGGTTCCTTACAGCAATTCAAAAAGACTGATTCCGGTTCTGAAACAAAATGATGAATTTGTAACAATTGAAGGAGGCTCGCACAATGACCTGAATAATTTCCCGATCTTCCATCAGAAATTAGATTCGCTTTTGAGGTAAGGTTTCCCGCAAAGGCACTAAGGCACAAAAGGAACAACTTTGCGCGGTTGTGTCTTTGTGAGATGATTTAATATTATTCAGTAATCAGATGCTTCAGTCTTTTCTCAAATTGTTGTGGTATAAAATAATGATTGTGAGAAATTGCTTTTTTATTTGAATACACATCCAGCAGGTGCAACTTTTTATCATAAAGTATGTATGCACGATATCCCAAAGCAACAATCATCTGAAATAGCCTTATTCTTTCATTATCATCTGCCAGTTCACATAATAGAATCGGATGATGCCTTTCTAAGGTCTTCATCATGGAAGCGAACACAGGCACCTCAAGGCCTTCCACATCGCACTTGATAAAATCCAGTCTCGGCAAATCTTTAAAGAGATGATCGCCGGTCTCATTTTTAATTTTTTCTGATTCGACGTATTCAAGATACGTGTTTGATTCCATCACCCTGGCATAAGCAAACTTCTTCATGCGGTTCACTTTGGGTATGCCCATCTCCACAAATTCTCCTTCCCCTCCCATAGCAACCTGCAGCAACTCCACATTAACAATGTTCTTCTTATTCAACAAATTTTTCAGCGTGCTGTTAAATTTGCTCATGGGCTCAATGGCAATTACCTTTCCGGAATTCTTTACCAGCTTGCTCAATTCGCACGTATAGTAACCAAGATGTGCGCCGATATCAACACAGTAATATCCTTCGCGGATAATTTCTTTTAAAAAATATACATCCTGATACTCTTTGCCAGGCAATTCGGTTTTATATATTTTTTGAAAAACATCTGCGAGCAAAGTCAGATATCTTTTTTCACCTAATACAGAAAGCAGGATTTGTTTGATGCGGTTCATGCCGCTAAAATAAATGAAATATGCTTGCTAAAAATACTGTTATTGTCCCTGATTCATGAAAGGTTTTTTTGTGCCGATGGCAGTTAATTCTTTTTTGCTCCAAGCAAAACGAAATAAATGATTTGCTTTCAGCAATACGCCTGAGTATGACTTTGCCAAGCCAACATATCTTTTTTATTCTTCCAGTGTAACCCTTTTTTTACCCACCTTCAGTTTATAACCAGCCCCGACTTTTAGCGCATAATTTTCCTTGCCATGACTCACAGGAAAGCCAAAACAAACGGGATAATCAAATTCTTTCACCATATCATGTATGATCTCATAAACAGTTTTGCCAAATGGGCGCTCTGTATCTTTCATTTCAGTGAAGCCCCCGACGATTAGTCCGGCCAGTCTATCTAATTTTCCGCTCCGCTTTAATTGATAAAACATCCTGTCAATATTGTACAGATATTCTCCCACATCTTCCAGAAACAAAATTTTTCCTTTGGTTTTTATATCGGAAGATGACCCGACCAAATGAACGAGCAAGGAAAGATTGCCTCCGACCAATTCGCCAACAGCTTCGCCTTTTCTATTTAATTCACCAATAGCACATTCATACTTTATTTTTTTGCCTTCTAATACATCCTTTACTGATTGAACGAATTCATTTTTATAACCCTCATCATTAAATGCAGATGCCATGTGCGCATGCAACGTTGCTGTTTTATAATTGGAATGAATATGCGAATGAAGAACAGTCACATCGCTAAAGCCAATCACCCATTTTGGGTTTTGTTTGAATTTTCCGAAATCGATTTGCTCAATAATCCGGCCGATTCCATAACCACCGCGTGCACAGAAAATTGCCTTCACCTCATCATCATTGAGCATTTGCTGAAAATCATTTAGTCTCTCATCATCAGTTCCGGAAAAATAATTTGCAGAATTGCTGCCTAATGTTTTTCCGATTTTTATTTTGTAGCCCCACTCCTTCAATCTATCAATAGCAGTTTGCGCTTTTTCCAAGGTCATATAACCTGCAGGGCAAACAATGCCAATAGTGTCTTCGGGTTGCAGGTATGGAGGAATTCTTATCATCTAATTTCAATTAAAGTAACCGAATCAGCTTGAATAGTGAGCTTATGTTTCACGCCACATTTTAAAGCAAAATTACTTTTCTGATGGCCGACAGGGAAATCAAAGCAAACCGGATAATCATATTCTTTAATTTTTTCCAGCACGATATCATACAGGGTTTTCCCAAACTCTTCTCCGGGGTCATCGGGTTTCGCTTTAAAGCCCCCAATAATTAATCCTTTCAAATGAGAAAGCTTATCTGTCCTTTTAAGGTTCCAGAACATGCGGTCAATGCTGTATAAATATTCGCCTGTGTCTTCAACAAACAAAATCTTTCCAGCAGTCTTGATATCTGATCTGCTTCCGGTAAGTGATTCAATAGTTTTTAAATTCCCTCCTATCAATTGCCCCTCCGCGATCCCTTCTTTGTTATTTGCACCAGCCCCTACATCGTATTTCATCTTTTCTCCAGTCAATGCCTTCTTAATAGAAAGGATGGAATCAATTTGTATTTGCTCCGCGTTGTTCCAGTCATCCGGGAAACTATTACACATTTTAGAATGAACCGAGGCGATATTAAAATTCCGGTTGAGGTGTGAATGAATGACCGTGATATCGCTGAACCCGATAATCCATTTTGGGCGCCTTTCGAATTTTGCAAAATTTAATTTGTCGATAATGCGCACGGAGCCATAGCCGCCACGAGCGCACACGATTGCCTTGACAGAATCATCATCAAGCATTTGCTGAAAATCTTTTGTTCTTTCTTCATCAGTACCGCCGAATGTGAAATCCCTTTTATTCACAGTGTCGCCTATCTTAATATTGAATCCCCAATTTTGCATTTGCTGAACAGCCGATTGAATCTCCTTATCAGTAATAAATCCTGCAGGGCATGTAATACCGATTATATCACCGGGTTTTAAATATTTGGGAATGAGAATTGGTTTAGATGATTCGTCTTCTTCAAAAACATTTTGTGAACCCAAAGCCGGGATCGCAGCACTGGAAGCGATTATGGAAGAAAGGAATTTTTTTCGGTTCATGACTTTAAAGTTATTCGAAAATAGTCATTTTGGCGTTGGTTGAGATTGCGGTATTTTTGCTCTCCCTTTGTTCAGGATGAACCACAGAGGCACAATGATTTTTTCAGTCCCGGTGGTTCCAACTTAAAATTTCTACATCATAATGACTGATTATAAAAGAATACTTGTCACAGCGGCACTTCCTTATGCAAATGGCCCCGTTCATATCGGCCATTTGGCCGGGTGTTACCTTCCTGCGGATATATATGTCCGTTACCAGCGTGCGCAAAAGCGTGATATCAAATTTGTTTGCGGAAGCGATGAACATGGCGTGCCTATTACAATTCGCGCCATGAAGGAAGGCATTACGCCACAACAAGTAGTTGATAAATACCATGCGCTAATCAAAGAAAGTTTTGAGCAGATGCATATCTCGTTTGATATCTTTTCCCGCACATCGAACAGGATACATCACGAAACTGCTTCTGCTTTTTTTACCAAACTATTTGATGCGGGATTGTTTGAAGAAAAAGAGACGGAGCAATTTTATGATGAGAAAGCTAAAACTTTCCTGGCTGACAGGTATATTGTCGGTACATGTCCGGTTTGCGCAAACCCAAATGCCTACGGCGACCAATGCGAAAGATGTGGCTCATCTCTGAGCCCTGAGATGTTAATTGACCCTCGCAGCACATTGAGCGATGCAACGCCGGTAAAAAGGAAAACAAAGCATTGGTATTTTCCTTTGCAAAATTATGAGCCATGGTTAAAAGAATGGATCATTGATGGCCACAGAGAATGGAAAAACAACGTATATGGCCAGTGCAAAAGCTGGCTCGACAATGGTCTGCAGCCAAGGGCTATGACACGCGATAGCAACTGGGGCATTAAAGTGCCATTGCCCGATGCAGAAGGAAAAGTATTGTACGTTTGGTTTGATGCTCCGATTGGTTATATCAGTGCAACAAAAGAATTGACAGGGCAATGGGCGGATTACTGGTGCAAAGAAGACACTAAACTGGTCCATTTCATTGGCAAGGATAATATCGTTTTCCATTGCATCATTTTCCCTGCAATGCTTAAAGCGCATGGGGATTTTATATTACCGGATAACGTGCCTGCAAATGAGTTTTTGAATATCGAAGGAGAAAAAGTTTCCACATCGCGCAATTGGGCGGTGTGGGTACATGAATACGTGAAAGATTTTCCCGGGTGCGAAGATGTGCTGCGTTATGTGCTTTGCGCAAATGCTCCGGAAACTAAGGACAATGACTTCACCTGGAAAGATTTTCAGGACAGGAACAACAGCGAACTGGTTGCCGTCTTTGGCAACTTTGTGAACCGCACATTCGTGCTGATGCACAAACTGTGCGGGAGCAAAGTACCACCATTACACCAGGATATTTTGGATGATGCGGACAATGAGCTGATAAAAAACATTCATCAGGCAAAACAAAAAGTTGAGCAGTCCATCGAAGAATATAAATTCCGCGATGCGTTGTTTGAAATAATTGATCTGGCCAGAAAAGGGAATAAATATCTTCAGGATAAAGAACCCTGGAAGAAAGCTTCGAGCCTTGAGCAATTAGCAACGAGCAACACCGAAGGCTCGAAACTCGCAGTTCACAACTCACAACTTAAAATAGATAATTGCCTGCATCTTTGTTTACAATTAACAGCGAATCTTGCTATACTGATCAATCCCTTCTTACCAACTACTTCAAAGAAAATGCTTTATCTAATGAAGGTGATTGACAAAATGCTTGACTGGCAAAATGCGGGCAGCATCAAGCTTTTAAGCGTTGGATATAATTTACGCCCACCTGAATTATTATTTAGGAAAATTGAAGACGGGGAAATCAGTTTACAGGTTGAGAAGTTGAAAGCCAATTCATTTGGCCCAAATAATAATCAAACATCAGGCGAAAAACAAAAAGTGGATAAACCAGAACCAACAAGTCAACCTATCAGCAAATCAACCATTCAGTACGATGATTTCGCTAAGCTCGATTTAAAAGTGGGAACCATCTTATCTGCAGAAAAAGTAGAAAAAGCGGATAAGTTATTGAAACTGGAAATTGATTTGGGGTTTGAGAAACGAACCATCGTTTCAGGTATTGCCTTGCATTTTAAACCGGAGGATATCATCGGTAAACAAGTGGTGGTGGTTGCGAATCTGGCTCCGCGAAAAATGCGCGGCATTGAAAGCAATGGCATGATATTAATGGCAGAAAGCAGTGGGGGCAAATTGCATTTCGTGAGCCCGGAAGACAAAGTCAATCCGGGAGTGCCGGTGACGTGATTTTCAAGTTGAACCACGGAGGCACAGAGTTTAACAGAGAATCTGCATGTTTATTTATGTCGTCGCGGCTCCGTGGTTTAAAAAATACCAAAAAACATTACCAGCTATGAGCCAGAAAATTGGTTTTATCGGCCTCGGAAATTTAGGCACACCCATCGCACTGAATTTGATTGAAAGCGGCCATGCATTATATGTTTATAACCGCACCGCATCGAAAGCTGCACCTCTTATTGTTAAGGGGGCAATCGTTTGTGAGAGCATTGCTTCACTTGCCAAGCAATGCCGTATTGTTTTTACCATCGTCTCTGATGATGCTGCATTACAAAGTATTTGCGAAGACGAAAATGGCTTGTTGAAAAATTTGCAGAAAGGAAGCATCCATGTATCGCTAAGCACAATTCTTCCACAAACAGCATCGGACATTGCATTGTTGCATCAGCAACATGGCCAATACTATCTTGCATCACCGGTTTTCGGGAGGCCGGAGGCAGCCGTTGCAAGAAAATTAAATTTTACAATAAGCGGTGATGAAACTATACGAAAGCAAATCGAACCCTTGTTAAAAGATGCAGGCGGCATGAATGTGTGGGATTTCGGAGACAATATTTCTGCTGCCAATACGGTAAAGCTTTGTGGGAATTTTTTAATTGCATCGGCTCTTGAAGCCATTGGCGAAAGTATCCATCTAGCCAAAAAAAGTGGGGTAGATGCACAAAAGATGTGGGATATGCTGTCGCAAACATTATTTAATGCCCCGGTTTATGTCAATTACAGCAATATCATTTTACAGTCTAAATTCGAGCCCGCTGCATTCACCATGAAGTTGGGATTAAAAGATATGAATCTTGTCCTGCAACAGGCTGCTTCTGCGGATCAGCCAATGCCACTGGCATCATTGCTGCAAAAACATATGCAGCAGATGATAAGCAGTGACAAAGAAAACATTGACTGGAGCGCTGTTTCATCGGGGGGTTTGAAATAACAATACAATATGACAAGACGCAAAGCTTTCATCATTGTTTTGTCTTTGTTTTTGCTAAGTGTTTTTATTCGTTTGCCCAATCTGAACCGACCAGTTTCCAAGCACCACGAATTCATGTCGGCGCTGATGCTGATAAATATTGAATCCTGGCGGCAGGGAGGCGGAGGAAACACTTTCCATTACGTTCCTTTACTGAATTTTCAAAATCCCGCAGATAAGTATCCGGGTAAAAGTGTATGGCTTGACCAAAGGGGCAATGAATGGTATTTATCTCTGGGCCCGGGCTGGTACATTATCCCTTATTTCATTTACCAGATATTCAACCTGCCCGCAGATCCAATCTATCTCCGGATAATTAATCTTGTTTTCAACCTGTTTTCTGTTTTGCTTTTTTTTTATTTTCTGGAACTGATGTTATTGCCTGAGGAAAAAGAAAGGTATCTGATTATTATCGGCGGATGTCTTCTATTTATGTTTACTCCTGGTATATTATGGTATCTCGGGAATGGATACGCGCACACAGGAGTCATGATTCCTTTTGTCATCACATTCCTCCTTCTGACATTGCCCATGCTGGCATCTCCGGAAAAGATAAATATCCTGCGCCTTTTTTCATTAGCCATATTGATTATACTATTTGTATTTATAGATTGGTTCATTATTTTCTTATGCATAGTCGCGGGGCTATTCGCTTTATGGAAGATGAGATATGCAAAAAGATATGTTTTGCTGTCAGCAACCCTTTTCATGCCACCAGTTACTGGTGTCCTGCTATTATTTTTGCAGTTTGCATCCTATGGCGGAGCGGAAGCAGTGGCTGCGTATTGGAAAGCGAGATTCTTTGTCAGGAGCATTGCCAATGAAAGCACTCCTTTTCTTATGATGGCCGGTTACCTTATAATGCATCTGATTACTGCATTTTTGCCACTCATCATCCTGATCGCCGTCACCTGGTTGTGGTTGCATTTTCAAAAAAAGGCGATTGCATTTTCAAAAAAAGAAATGCTCTTCCTTAAGTTATATTTCTGTTCCCTTTTTCTATATAACCTGATCTTACTGGAATGGTCTTTTGAACATGAGTTTTCTATACTTCCATGGTCTGTTTTACTAGCTTATATCGGTATAAGGGTTGCATATCCCTTGATTATTGACAAAAAAAATATTTATGTACTTGCTTCAATTTATTTAACCATGTCGGTTTCCCAATATTATTTTATCAACAGACCTGGCAGGATTTCCAGAGATGGAATGGCTTATAATACATTCCAGGTTTTTGGTGAGCAGCTAAAACAAGTTCCTGCCGATTATAAAATTTTTTCTAATCTGGAAACAAATGCACCGATGATAGAGTATTATGCAGGCCGGAATATTTCCGTAAAACCATCTTATGACGAAGCAAAAAAATATATGCAGGAAAGAAATATAATAAAAGCAGTTTGGGTAGAACAAGATAAGTACCAGTTAAGAAAAATCACAATCATCAGATAGGTCTCTTATTAACCGATTTACTTAGCCGCCTACTTATTTAAAAATTTAATTTTCTAACTTCGAAAATGAATAATTGCAACTAATGCAACTATTCTGCAGGTTATTATTAGCTAACGCTTCCAAAAGAAAAAAGCATGAAACGAATCATTAAAAAAGTAGCAGTATTAGGCAGCGGTGTGATGGGCTCAAGGATAGCATGCCATTTTGCAGGCATTGGTTTGCAGGTATTGTTGCTTGATATGGCACCAAACGAATTGAACGACGCAGAGAAAACAAAAAATTTATCGCCCGACCATCCGGCGGTAAAAAACCGGATCGTGAATGATGCGCTTGCCGCGACGCTTAAATCAAACCCCTCACCTGTTTACACAAAAGATGTAATAAAAAAAATAACCACAGGGAATTTCACTGACAACATGAAAGACATCGTTTCTTATGACTGGATCATCGAAGTAGTTGTTGAAAGATTAGATATCAAGCAATCTGTTTTTACTGAAGTTGAAAAATACAGAAAGCCCGGAACGCTTGTCACATCCAACACTTCAGGGATCCCCATCCATCTGATGACAGAAGGAAGAAGTGATGATTTCAAAAAACATTTTTGCGGAACACATTTTTTTAATCCGCCACGCTATCTAAAACTATTAGAAATCATTCCAACTACACACACCGATCCTGGAGTCATTGATTTTTTATTGAACTATGGAGATTTATACCTTGGCAAAACCACAGTACTTTGCAAAGACACGCCTGCATTCATTGCCAACCGGATTGGTGTCTATGGCATCATGAAGATTTTTGGTTTGGTTGAAAAATTAGGGTTAACGGTTGATGAAATTGATGCGTTGACCGGATCAATTATCGGCCGCCCAAAATCTGCCACCTTCCGCACGGCCGATGTTGTAGGCATCGACACCTTAATAAAAGTTGCCAAAGGAGTTTATGATAATTGCCCGAGCGACGAGGCAAAAGAAACTTTCATTATCCCTTCATGGCTGGAAAAAATAGCGGAGAATAAATGGCTCGGTGATAAAACCGGGCAGGGTTTCTATAAAAAAACAAAAGGAACAGGTGGAGAAAAAGAAATTCTAACTCTTGATCTGAAAACACTGGAATACAAACCGCGGGCAAAATCAAAATTTGCAACGATTGAAGCAGCTAAACTAATAGATGACCTGAAAACAAGATTAAATGCATTGGTGAATGGAGCAGATAAAGCAGGAGAATTTTATCGGCAGTTTCACTATGGGTTATTTTCATACATCTCTCATCGCATTCCTGAAATAAGCGATGAACTTTATCGTGTAGATGACGCCATGATGGCCGGTTTTGGCTGGGAGGTCGGCGCGTTCGAAAGCTGGGATGTGCTTGGAGTTGAGAAAACAGCAAAAGCGATGCGGGATGCGGGATATGAGGTTGCACAATGGGTAGATGGAATGATTGCCAGCGACGTTAAATCATTTTACAAAATAGAAAATGGAAAGCGCTTATGCTACGACGTGAGTTCCAGATCTTACAAAACCATTCCGGGCGGCGAAGCTTTTATTGTAATGAGAAATTTTGAAAACCAAACAGTTTGGAAAAACAGTGCCTGCCATTTATATCATCTCGGTGATGATGTTCTTGGCCTTGAGTGGTACACCAAAATGGGCAGCATCGGTGGCGAAGTGCTGGAAGGGATTCAGAAATCAATTGCCATCGCTGAAGAAAAATACAAAGGATTAGTGATTGCCAATGAAGGCCCGAATTTTAGTGCGGGAGCAAACGTGGGAATGATTTTTATGTTCGCAATTGAACAGGAATACGAAGAATTGGATATGGCAGTGCGCCAGTTCCAGAATACCATGATGCGGGCAAGATATTCTGCGGTGCCAGTTGTCACTGCACCGCATGCATTAACACTAGGCGGGGCCTGCGAACTGAGTTTGCATTCTGACAAAGTAGTTCCTGCTACTGAAGCATATATAGGTTTGGTAGAATTGGGCGTTGGATTAATTCCCGGTGGGGGTGGGACAAAAGAGTTCACGCTTCGTGCAGCAGATGAAATGCACGAGGACGAGCCTGAAACCATCACCTTGAAAAACCGTTTCTTCACGATTGCAACAGCAAAAGTTTCCACTTCAGCTTATGAAGCATTTGATCTTGGCATATTAAGAAAAGGACGAGATTTTGTAAGCATCAATCAGGGAAGAAGAATCGCGGAAGCAAAACAGGCTGTACTTGAATTATACAATGATGGTTATGTAACACCTGTGCAAAGAACAGATATCAAAGTGCTGGGCCGTTCTGCGCTAGGGGCTTTGTATGCAGGCATCAACGGCATGTGGCGTGGCAATTATGCTACAGACCATGATGTAGTAGTAGCAAAAAAATTGGCGTATGTAATGTGTGGCGGGGATCTCAGCGAACCAACCTTAGTTAGTGAGCAATATATTCTTGATCTGGAGAGAGATGCATTCCTGAGTTTGTGCGGTGAGAAAAAAACGCTTGAAAGAATACAAAGCGTGCTGAAGGGCGGAAAGCCAATCCGCAATTAATTAATTATTAATTTTGAATAAAAAACAATGAAATATTTTCTCTTGTTCTGCACAGTGGCAATCCTGGTGGTACAAAGCTGTCATTCCATCAATTCAGCAAATACAAAAAATGTGGTTGATGATACTGCTTATACAATCACAGGGAAAATAACCGGGATTGATACCGGATGGGTTTACCTGCGGCATAATCAGTCAGAAAACTCTATAATAGATTCTGTAAAAGCGGACAGCGGTTTCTTCACGTTCAAAGGCCAATCAGCCACTCCTGAATTTTGCCTTTTTGGAATAACCAACAATGGAAATAAAGAATTCCGCCTGGGGTTTTTTGTTCAGAACGGGCACATACATATTGATGGAAAAAAAGATAGTCTGTATAATGCAACCATCACCGGATCCGCAACACAGGATGAATACAAGAATTTTATTGCAAGCCGGAAACCGCTGGATGAAGAAGGTGAAAAGTTAGAAAAGCTTTATGACAGTGTCGAAGCGAAAAAAGATCAGAGGCTGATTGACAGTCTGAAAAAAATTTTTGAACTATTTGAAAAAAAGCAAAAACAATTTGTGAAAGACTATGCCAAACAGCACCCAACTTCATATGTGGCAGCGTTGCAGGTATATCAGAATTTTTCTTATAACCCGGAACTTGCTGAATTAGAAAGCGTCTATAATGGTCTTGATACAATGATTCAAAATTCTCACTATGGCAAAAAAATAAAAGATGTTTTAGATATCGCGAAAAAAACTGCCATCGGAAATGCAGCTCCCGGGTTTTCACAAAATGATATCTTAGGAAAGCCAGTGTCATTATCGTCATTCAAAGGCAAATATGTGCTGGTTGATTTCTGGGCATCCTGGTGCGGGCCCTGCAGAGCAGAGAACCCCAATGTTGTAAAAGCATATCAGAAATTTCATTCTAAAGGATTCGATATTTTAGGCGTTTCGTTAGATAATGAAAAAGAAAAATGGGCAGATGCAGTTAAAAAAGACAATTTGAATTGGGCTCAGGTATCAGATTTGAAAGGATGGCAAAACGCTGCAGCAGCATTGTATGGAGTGCAGGGGATACCTATGAATTTCCTGATAGATAAACAAGGTAAGATTGTTGGAAAGGGTTTACGCGGAGAAGACCTCGAAAAAAAACTTGAAGAAGAATTGAAATAAAAATATCAATTGTCTGTTAACAGCGATTAAAATTTAGAAAAAATTTCTCATGCCACACATTTCATTACCTGATGGGTATCCTGGGATAAGAAGCTTGTTCATGTACAGCCCTGCGACTGCACTGCCATTAAATAATCTTGCTCAAACACTGCTGCATGATCTCGAAACGTCCACATTGACTCCCGGAGAAAGAGAATTGATTGCTACTTACACTTCAACTTTGAACACATGCAAATATTGCGCAAACACGCACGGAGCTATTGCGCAATATCAATTAGGCAATAAGCCATTGCTTGTCCAACAGGTTATTAATGATCCTGAAACTGCTGAGATCAGTGATAGGCTAAAGGCCTTATTAAAGATTGCAGCTAAGGTACAGCAAGATGGAAAAAAAGTTTCTCCATCAGATATTCATTTTGCAAAACAAGAAGGTGCAACTGATAAAGAAATCCACGATACGGTATTGATAGCTGCAGCATTTTGCATGTACAACCGTTATGTCGATGGGCTGGCCACATGGGCACCTGATGATCCGGCAGTTTATGATGCCATTGGGAAACAGCGTGCAAGTGAAGGTTACATGACTAAGCCTTTTGTTGTAAAGGCAATATGACCAGCCAAATTATTTTTTTTCCACAATAAATTTATCAATCAACATTTTTGAACTGGTGTTTACTTTTATTATGTAAATGCCAGATGGCAAATTCGATACATCCGGGATAGAAATGTAATTATTCCCCGTTTCAGCTAAAACATTCTTTGAGATTTGTTGGCGCCCAACATTGTCGAAAATAATAATATTAATCTGCTGCCTGGTGTCTGAATTCAGTTCGATTGATAAATAGCTGGTTGCCGGATTTGGATAAATTATCAATTTATTTTCGTTGCTGCTGGTGATATTTACTGGCAGGATATTGCTATACGTATATTTTCCATCAATGTCAAATAACTGAAGCCGGTAAAAATTGATGCCCGGTTTTGCAGACACGTTATTGAATTGATAATAGGGAACATTTTTGATATAGTCAACAGTCCCGATCCTGTTGAAGTTAATCCCGTCCGTGCTGTATTCAATTTCGAAATAGCTGAAATTGATTTCATTTTCTATATGCCAGTTGAGATCAACATACCCATTATTTACTGCTGCATTGAAATTTGTTAACACAAGAGGCAAAACGCCGCAATAAAATGCAGGAGGGCCGGATAACACAACCACTTTGCCATTCGAACCTGGTTTTGTATTGTAAGAATTGTTGATCGGTCCGGTCGTTGAACCCGTCCTTGTAAAACCCTGAGCACCGCCAGTAACTGCCGTTGAACCCAGAGTTCCATCTGTGTAAATATATCCGCCTCCACCCCCTCCGCCCGGGCCATGATTATAATAAGTAGTCATATAGCCGCCTGTTCCTCCTACTGCTGAAGCAGTGATTGAGCCCAACCCCGTTGTACCAGAATTTACGTTGACCAGAATAATAGTTCCGCCAGCGCCGCCGCCACCCGCAGCATCTGTTTGTGCAGGCGAATAGGTTTGTGTGACCCCAGGCCCGGCAGCGCCATCAGCAATCACAGATCCGCTACCAGCATATAGGCCTGCTCTGGCGATAATGATTCCTCCTCCCGGAGCTCCACTGCAATTATATTGATTAGCTGTTGTACTATTATTTGCTGTACCGGCTCCCCCACCGCCGCCCATGACGATTCTTTGCAAACTGCCTTGCGTGAAAGCAGCGCCTCCATATCCACCATAAGGAAATACACTTGAATCCTGTGCGCCAACACCCGCAGGCCAACCACTTCCTCCTTGACCACCAGCTCCGCCATTGCCCCCACCTCCACCGCCAGTGTTGCTCTGGTTACCGTTAGTTGGCTGCCCATCAGTACCACCTCCGGCAGCATTACCTGGAGCACCCCTGCCCATACTTCCGTTAATATAGCCCTCTACTGTATTTGTAGTAACCGTAGTTGTTCCGTAAGACCATGTGTAAGCTGGCGTACCCGCAATTCCCTCCCCTTTGGCCCCCCCGGCTGCATTAGCTGAATTGGTTACCGGAGAATTATCCCTGTAATCCGTACTAAGCATAGTGGTTTGTCCGCTGGTATTTGTGCTGCTATTGCCTGTCGTTGCGCCTGCCAAATTCTGTCCACCCCCCCCGCGAAACCCGAGACCCAAAACAGTTATTGACCCATTTATAGTAAGCGTGCCTGCTGCATCCAGAACCACAACCCCACCAGTTGAGCCATTCCATGCGGGTGCTGTAATTGAAGCCGGTGAAGCATTAATGGTTAAATTGTAATAGCGCGGAACACGTATGACCTGATAGGTCTGGATAGAATGATATGTTGTAAAAGCTCTTGTATAATAACTGTTAGATAAGGCAACAGTCACAGTGATAGTGGTACCTGATACACTTCCTACTGTTGCATACTCATAATATCCTGCTACCAGATTCGCATTCGAAGTATATCCCTGAGCCGGAGCTGATGAGTTATTTCCACCATAATTAACGGTATTCGCCGTGTCTATATCAGCGCCTTGCATTTGCATAATCACAATCATGTCATTGGCGGCAATTGCGGTACTTGACCCCCTGCTGTCTATCGTCCCTACAATCAGTGAAGTTGAACCCGCTGTGGGATTGCCCGTTCCCGGGTAATAAGAATTTACAATTGTATTTGCCGCAGTGATCGTAATTGTTCCGGATGTCGGTGGCGTGCCGCATTGGGCGAATGCTCCGGAATTGCATAAATTAATAACAAATAAGCAAAAGACTATCCTTAAAAGATAAAATCCACATTTCATGGGTACGTAAAACTTTTTATTGCTTTAGTCGGACAAGGTCACTTCGCTGCAATTAGAATACTCTAAACAGACAGGGTTATAAACAGTAAAACTGACATTTTATTATCCTGATTATCCACAATCGGTAAAATAGAAGGCAAGCCTATGATTTTTAAGAAGATAGTTATGGATGTAGTTAATTATTCATCTTGATTATTTTTCTGGTTATAGCTTCATTGTTGTCACCCGCCATCATTAAAAAATAAACTCCCGGTGGTATGTTTCCCATAGGTATGGTATTATTACCATGAAAAATCACAGACTTGCTCACAACTCTTCCAAACTCATCCACAATCAATGCATTCAGATTATTAGTGTTGCCATTATATTGGACGTGCACTTCGTCTGTTGCAGGGTTTGGCCAGATGGAAATAGTTGACGAAATAGTTGGCAAGCTTACTTTCATGATGTCTGAATAATTGACATTATTATCATAATCTGTTTCTGCAATCCGGTAATAATTATTTTCTGCGCTAGGGCTTGCATCAATTAAAGAATAATCCAAGATGCCACTTGAATAAGGCACAAATGCTAGTGTGTCCCAGTTTTTTGAATCAATACTTCTTTCGACATAAAACCCTTTTAATGATGATGTCTCAGCGATCCCCCAACTAATATCCACCTTCTCATTGACCAGTACAGCATCAAAATTTGACCAGACAAGGGGCAAAGGATTTGTTGTAAAGCTGCATTGAGAAAGATCAGTTAGCCGGCCCGTGTATGGTGTGATTTGCTGGAGTGTTGTCAGGCCGATAGGTATTTTCCAAAGTTGGCTTTGGGTGGTCAGATACAAATTCCCAAGGGCATCGAAAGCTGCCCCAGTAAAATAACCGCTGGCAGGATTGGAAGTGTTGTATTTAGTGACCTGTTTAGCTGTAACACTTGTTTGGACCGTGGTTGGGACAGGGGCAATAATCTCATATATCCCATAACTTGCGGCCGAGGATATTACAAACCAAATATCGCCATATGCATCCTCAGTAAGATCGCCATAGTATTCCCCGCCCGCAATTTGCGTTGTTAAATTGTTAGAACTGTTATCAACAATCTCGGTCGTAATCGTAGTCCATGCGTTGCTGCCGATATTGTAATAATAGAGATAGCCTTTTGTATCAATCGCATAATAACCGGTGCCGTTTGCTGTAGCGCCACCTATATAAATTGATCCAGTGGAAGTTGGCGAAGCTAAAGTGCTGTACGCTGAAGCAGTGGTAAGCGTGGGGTTATAACTGTTGAATGTGAAAGCCGAAGCATTTTTAAGAAAATAATAGAATATGCCAGTAGACGCCACATAACCTACCGCATCGGCAGTAGTGGAAGCTGTTGCCGGCTTGTTGCTGTTATTATAGGCTGTTGAAACTGTTCCCGATGTAGTAAGCCCGTATACTAGACCACTGCTATCAAGGCCATAAATACCGGACTGTGAGATAATAACAAGGGTAGTAGAAGATGAAGCACAACCCGCAGGTGTTCCTGTATAGTTGGTGACAACATTATAAGTACCTGCTGCCAAACTGCTGAACGTAGCGCTTGTCTGATAACTCGTGCCCCCGTTATCGCTATAAATCAATCCTGCCGAGGCGGGTGAAGAGACCGTGATACTACCAGTGCCTGCCGAACAATTTTCAAGTGCCGTTGCGGTAGGAGCGGTAGCAGGTAAGAGTTGTATCGTAATATCATCAATAGCAAGATCATTGCCGTAACCACCAGTATTGGCATTAGTAAGAAAAAGATCAGCAGTGGTTGAGGTTGCTGTGAAACTTAAGGTATATTGATACCAAGTGGCAGTTGTAGGGCTGGGTGGATTGCTTGGAGAAGGGATATTGCCGGAAGTCGACGAAGCAATGATTGTTCCGGTAGTGTCTTGTAATCCCGCTGTCACATTCGGAAAAATAAGCGAGGGGGGGGATGGGTTCACATTTGCAGCCCAGTAGCTAACCTTATAATTTCCTCCTATAATTAAACCTGTAAGCCTTTGCCTGTAAAATTCATCTTTCGTATATGAGGCATTTACCAAAAGAAAATATCCATTGTTTCCAGTGTGGTCAGTCAGGTTAGCACTGTTCACGAACCAGTTGGTGCCATTTTCTGTTTTAACTAAATAATAATATCCGTCCTGTGGCTCTATCGTACTATAGTAATGGTAAGCAGTACCTGAATAAGGAGTGCCGTAAGTTGCCGTTCCAAAAGTAGGTGTAACATCTTTAGGACTACTATTGTCAGCGTCAAAAGTTTGAATATAATAAGTAGTGTTGCATGCAGTAATATTCACCGAATAAGGGTTGAGAGATTCATTTACATATTCGGCAAAAACAATTTCCCCTGGTTTCACAACATAAGTTACTACCTGGGTGGTAACATTTCCGGTAGTCAGACCTCCGGGATCATAAATATTATATCTTCCGAGGTCATAACTTGAGCTTGGAAGTGTCTCGGTAAGTGTGTATGTGCTACCTCCGGCAACAGCCGAAACTGGTATGAAAATCCCGTTTCCATTCAATGCAGAACTATTTTTCACCCTCTCATCATCAATCCAATAAATATTGCCTGAAGCATCTGTTTGTCTTGAGTAAATAGACTGAACCGCTCCCGCCTGCACATTAACACTATAAACCAGGCTAGCCACCCCCGCCGTAAGAGAGGTCAATGATCTTGATTGTGTTTCAGCCGTCCATGTGCTTCCTGAATAATGATATATCAAATCTGTGTATGTCGCGTTGTTAGCGCAGGTGTAAATAACACCATTGTCATCGTAGGCTATATCCGTATTACCTGCAGCACCAAGTCCCACTCCACCGAGGCTGGTTGGAGTACCACCTGTAGTTGGTTCTGTGTAAACTGTATTGCCGCCGACTTGTTGATAAGTAATAGTAGTACCGGTAGTGTTCATATCAAGGCGGCTTTGAAATCCAGGTGTTGTCAGTGTTGTCCAGGAACCACCTCCGGCAACGCCTAATGCAGCAATATAGGTATAGCTGTAGAGTTTTATTGCCGTTGTAGTGCTGATCGCTATCTTTCCTCCGTTAGCGGTTACATCCCATGCATCTTTGTTGGCATCAATAGTCGTCGAGGTCCCATTATTATAGAATATTACGTTGTTATTATTGTCAATGTAAACAAACTGATTTGCGTAAGCTCCATCTATGTATTTTGCATTTGTGATGGCGGTTGCAGGTTGCTGCCATTGTGAGCTACCAGCATTTCTATAATAAACCGATCCAGTTAATGTGGTAGTTGCGTTAAGAGTACCGGCACTTGTGCCCGCAACAACCCAAAGCTGCCCGTCGCCACCCGTGCCATGACTCAGCCCCTGGTCGTATACGTAAATATTATTTCCGGATAAAGAGACATTGTCTGCGGTAGCCTTATCGTTAAGGCTAAAACTTTTAGAGTAGCCACTGGTGTTTGTAAGACTGAATGAAAAATCTGTGCTGTTCTCTTCATTAATACTTTTCAGATGGACATAAATATATCCAGTTTGAGCCTGCAAAAAATTGCTTATTAGCAGGATTGGGATTAGAAGGACAATCGTTAATAGCAAAAAATGGGCGATCAGCCCGGCAATATTTTTTTTGCTCAAAAAAAGTTTTCGTTTAGGCATGGCTTTAATAGGTCGGGTTTATAACTTACTTGTACACGACTTAAAAAGCTGATAACGGCAGCATTATCTTTTACAAACGAAAAAATCCGAACCTTATTATAATTGGTGAGAAACCCGAAAAAAGTAAAACAATGATTTCAGGGCTCTTTTTAAATAATTGATCTTATATATAATCTTCATAAAACCAAATCTGAATACCTATTCATATTCAATTAAAATAGGACGATATTTGGTTGAAAATTTAGATAAGCAATAGAAAAGTCTTGTTTTATTTGGGCTTGATTCTTAATATACTACAAACATCATTTTAAATACTTCTCGGCATTTTTGCGGTATCTATATGATGGGCGCAGATTAGCTGCTTACTAAATGGGGGAAAGCTTAAAAGTATTTATCATGAATTGGCTATTTTTAAGTTATGGGCGAAGCCGAATTTGAAAAATTCGCTAATCTAGTCATCATCCATTCTATATTTTATTTCTATGGGGATGCAGGTTCTGCAGAATTGGCCGGACAGGTTGCAAAAGACATTAGCAATCACTGGAACGAACCAAAAGGGAAAGCAAAAATCGGAACGATCTGGTTTGATGTGGTTTTTGACATTGAAGGTTATTATGAACCAGCCCTTCAACCCGAAACGGTTTGGTACAACACAAATCCGCGTAATAATTATTTCCGTATTGAGGAATTCTCTATGAACCACGTGTCTTCCGTGGACGGACTGAATTCCAACACTGGATATTTCAAGTACGATAACCTGTTGAATAATTCCACTACTGCTGCTCATGAATATGGGCATACGATGGGATTGGATCATCCCAAAATACTCGATATCCGGAGCAAAGGCCAGCCGGGAATTATGTACCCACGCGGCACCATTTGCGACCCCCGGTTTCAATATGATATGAACGCGTTGCCGCTTCAGCCGGGCGGAACACTAAACCCATTCACAAGAAGAGTGCTGCAAGGCGATATCGATGATTTGAAACTGCATCGCCTGTCATTCAATAAAACTGGCTTTGCGATTATTGGGGATTTTTCGGGCATCTATCATCAAAAGCATTTGCCACTCGTGTAATCTTTAGCATTTAACCTTAAGTTTTCTATTCTTTTGAAGTGTTTTATTTCTACCTTACTTATCACTAAAATGAATTTCTGTGAGTGCTATCCTTACACTGAATAATGTCGCCAAATCGTATGGCAAGATCAAAGCATTGAATGGAGTTTCGTTCGAAGTGCCACCGGGAACGGTGTTTGGCATACTCGGCCCAAACGGCAGCGGTAAAACAACTTTGCTCAGCATCATTCTGGATGTGCTGAGCGCCGATCAGGGAAATTTTTTATGGTTCGGGGAACAAAGCTCTCCTGAACAAAGAAAAAAAATCGGTTCACTGCTGGAAACACCCAATTTTTATCATTACCTCTCTGCTGTAAATAACCTGAAGATCACTAATAGCATCAGCGGAAGGGGCGATGCAGAAATGATGCTTGCAGTATTAGAAAAAGTGAAATTATATGAAAGAAGAAACAGCCGCTTCAGCACATACAGCCTCGGCATGAAACAGCGGCTTGCAATCGCTGCAGCATTATTGGGCGATCCGAAAGTGCTGGTACTGGATGAGCCAACGAATGGCCTGGATCCTGTGGGCATTGCAGAGATACGCGACCTAATCATGGAACTGAGCAAAAAAGGGCATACGATTATTATGGCCAGCCACCTGCTGGATGAGGTTGAGAAAGTCTGCACGCATGTTGCGATACTGAAGAAGGGAACATTGATTACTACCGGTGATGTAAATGATGTGCTGGTAGATGATGACCTCGTAGAGATAAGTGCTGCAGATATGAATGCACTTTCGTCAGTTATAAAAAACTATAGCAATAATATCAAGATCACAAGAGATGGCAATTTGTTACACCTCATTCTACCAAAAGGCACAGCCAAACTGGATGATATAAATAATTATTGCTTCAGCAAAGGCATTGTACTAAATCATTTATTATTCAAAAAGAAAAGGCTTGAAGCAAAATTCTTTGAACTCACAAATAATTAATTCCCAAATCATTTTCCATGTTCCATATTGCAAAAACTGAATGGTTGAAAATAAAAAGGTATCCCGCTTTCTGGTGGGTGATGGGAATTACGGCGCTCACTTATCCTGGTATTAATTACATGTTTCATAGTGTGTACAACAATATCACAGAGAAAGATACGCAGAAAGGGAAAATATTGAAAATGCTCATCGGCAATCCTTTTTCGTTTCCGGAAGCCTGGCATACGGTTGCTTATTTTTCTTCTATTTTTGTTTTTATCCCGGCAATTGTAGTGATCATGCTTATTACAAACGAATACACCTATAAAACAAGCAGACAAAACATTATTGACGGATGGAGCCGGAACGAATTTATGCTTGCCAAAATGATTGATGTTTTATTGCTGACAGTAATAGTAACAGTACTGTTTGCGATTGTTGCATTTATCATAGGTTATACCAATACAGATGACCACACAGTAAGCCATTGGAACATGAGTTATTATACCGGCCTGTTCGCGCTTCAAACATTTTCGCAATTGTCCATTGCCTTTACAGTTGGGCTGCTGGTGCGCAAATCATTTATTGCATTAGCCATATTTACTTTTTATTTCATAATTGTGGAACCTATTGCTGTGAATGTCCTTAAAATTAAATTCAACAGTGAGGCGGGCCAGTTTCTTCCTCTGGAAATTTCACAGAAGCTGCTTCCCAAACCGGCTTTCATCGGCCGCCTCGACGAAGCCGGATATCAGGCTTCATTAATTGCAGTCAAATATCATGTCGGGTACACATTGGCGTTGGTAGCACTTACATGGCTTTTTTGTTTCTGGCTTTATAAAAAAAGGGACTTGTAAAGTATTTTTCACAAATGGACAAAGAATACAAAGAAGCCAAAATCTTTTTGCTTGTTCCGCTGTATTCATTGCCTCTTTGTGTGAAATATATGATCCGGCCTACCAGATTTTCACCTGCAAGCTATCTGCCCTGTACATCTTATCTCCCGGTTTTATCCCGAATGCTTCATAAAAGCCTGGCACATTCACTACCGGTCCATTTACTCTTTCTTTGGCAGGAGCATGCACATCTGTCATCACCTGGCTTGCCAGGCGTTCTTTTCTGTCTTCCATCATCCAGCTATATGCATAGCCTAAAAAATATCGCTGGACCGGAGTAAGCCATGCAATATTTTTCCCTTTTTTATAGGCATCGGTTTTCTTAAACGCATCCAGACCTAATAACAAACCCCCAAGATCTGCAATGTTCTCGCCTTGTGTAGCATCGCCATTGATATGCAAAGTATCCACAGGGCTAAATTCATTGAACTGATTAATGATTTTTAAAGCACGCTGAGCAAACTGTACGGAATCATTCGGCTGCCACCAGCCTTTCAAATTTCCTTTGGCATCGTATTGCCTTCCCTGATCGTCAAAGCCATGCGTAATTTCGTGACCAATTGTGGAAGCAGCAGCATAGCCATATACAAAAGCATCATCAAGTTCCTCATCTCTTTTACCGGGCACCGTGAACATACCTGCAGGCAAAACAATTTCATTGTTGCTCGGATTGTAGTATGCATTATAAGTTTGCGGGCTCATATCCCATTCAGTCCTGTCGACCGGCTTTCCTAATTTATTCACGTTATAATTAAACCACCATTCATTTGCTTTTTGGATGTTAATGACATAAGGTGCTTTTTCAATCTGCATCGCACTGAAGTCTTTCCACTTATCGGGATAACCCACTTTTTTGGTGATCTTCGATAATTTGTCCAGCGCTTTTTGCTTTGTGCTGTCGCTCATCCATGAGAGGTTTTTAATCCTGTCTTTGTAAGCATCCCTGATAGCTTCTACCAGGTCATTGTACCGCTGTTTTGCCTTTTCATTAAAATACTCCTTCACAAATAATTGTCCCAAAGCTTCTCCCATTACCTGTTCTTCAGCGTCCAGCACTCGTTTCCATCTTGGTCTTTGCTTTGAAACCCCGCTCAATGTTTTCCGGTACTCAAACAAATTATTGTAAGTAGCGGTATCCAGATAAGGTGCAGAAGACATCATCAGATGAAAGCGCAGATAATTTTTCCACACACCGATGCTGCCGGATTTTAACTCGCGATTTAAAGCAGTGTAAAACTCAGGCTGGCCGACAATGGCGCTGTCTAATTTATTGATGCCAATTTGCTTCAGGTACGATTCCCAGTTAATATTATCCGAGAGTTTTTGCAGGGAGGCCTCGCTCATTTTATTATAGTTCTTATAAGGATCTCGTAAATCGGCAAGTTTTCTGGAAGCTCTGGCCAGATTGGTTTCCAATTGAAACACAGCTACCTCATTTTTATTTGCAGTAGCACTGTCATCACCTAATTGCCTGAAAGTTTTGTATAAATATTTTTGATACGCTTGTTTCACATTGGTTGTCTTGGAATCCGTATTGAAATAATAATCGCGGTTAGGCATACCCAGCCCGCCCTGAAAAAGCTGATAAGCGACCACTTCACTGTTCTTATCATCCTGAGCGATGTACTCACCAAACAAACAGCCAATTCCTTTTTTGTGGAACAATGCAGCGGTATTGATTATATCTTGTATTGAGCTGATCTTATCTATTTTTGACAGATTTTCCTGCATAGGAGAAAGCCTCTGCTTTTCAAGCGAAATCGTATCCATGCCGCTTTGCCAGAAATCGCTTATTTTCTGCGAAATAGTTCCATGTGATGCATTTTCATCAACAGCTTTCTCATTTATTTTTTTTAATCTGTCGTAAAGCTCTTCCTGAACCAGGTTGCCGATTCCCCAGCCGCTTTCGTCCGCGGGTATTGGGTTCTTCTTTATCCACCCTCCATTTGCATATTCAAAAAAATCCTGGCCTGGGCTAACACTGGTATCAATATTAGCTGCAAGCACATCAGATGCTGCACTGGATGGTGTGGATGATTGGTTGCAGGCAAAAAGTAAGATCCCGCATAATATTGCTAAACCATGTTGAAATTTCATAAAGAAATTTTTTTAATTAATTAAATGGCTTATAAATATATTGAATTTCCTATTCTAAGGATATTTTTGTGCTGAGCTTAAAATCTTTTACATCCCTCTCATCAAAATTCTTTTCATCAGATTCCCACTGAAAGCTATCTTTATCCATTGCTAAAAAATTATCTCAACCACATGCCAAACAAAATTTCGTTTTTTGCCGTTGTCAGCTTTTTGATCGTGAGTTTTCATTCTGTTGCACAATCAGTTTCCAAATATGATGCAAACGAAGCATTCGCGCCAATTTTCTATCCGGCCTATGGGGATGATGTCCGCACTGCCAGCGGGAGTCCGGGCCCAAAATACTGGCAGAACCGCGCCGATTATAAAATCAATGCAACGCTCGATGATGTGAACCATTCTATTACTGGCACTGTGATTATCAGTTACAAAAATAACAGCCCCGAGAAACTGCCTTTTATATGGCTTCAACTCGATCAGAATATCTACAGTTTGAAATCCCGGGGTGTCGCTGTGACTGCCATTACCGGCGGACGTTGGGCAAACCGCAATTTCGATGGCGGTTACAATATCAAATCGGTTTCCATTCTGGATGGCAATAAAGAAGAAAAAGCAAATTATTCTGTGAGCGACACGCGGATGCAGATCAAACCATCAAAGGCCATTAAAGCAAATGGTGATTCTATTCAGGTCAAAATCGAGTATTCATTCAATATCCCTGAATATGGCACGGACAGGATGGGAAGACAACAAACAAAGAACGGATGGATTTACGAGATTGCTCAGTGGTATCCACGCATGTGCGTGTTCGATAATGTACTTGGCTGGAACACACTTCCCTATCTCGGCCAGGGAGAGTTTTATCTTGAATATGGGAATATTGATTTCAGCATCAACACCTCTGCAAAACAGATCGTGGTTGGTTCAGGTGAATTGCAAAACCCTGAAGAAGTGCTGACCGCAGAGCAAATAAAAAGAATCAAAGCTGCAAAAGAAAGTGATAAGACTGTCACGATCCGATCTGAATCAGAAGTTACGGATCCAACGTCACGCCCTGCTAAAGACCGCATCACATGGAGATTTAAGATCACCAATGCAAGAGATGTCGCATGGGCTGCATCAACGGCTTTTGTATGGGACGCTGCAAAAATAAATTTGCCAAGCGGGAAAAAAGCACTTGCCATGTCTGTGTACCCTATTGAAAGCGCAAAAGAAGAGGGATGGAAACGTTCTACAGAATTTGTGAAAGGTTGTCTGGAACATTATTCCAAACAATGGTATGAGTTCCCTTATCCAGTTGCTACCAATGTAGCAGGATTGGTTGGTGGTATGGAATACCCTGGCATTGTATTTTGTTCCTCCGGGTCGCAGAAAGGAGGCCTGTGGGGTGTTACGAGCCACGAATTTGGCCACACCTGGTTTCCCATGATCGTTGGCAGCAATGAAAGAAAATATGCCTGGATGGATGAAGGATTCAATACATTCATCAATACAGTAGCTGATAAAGATTTCAACCATGGAGAATTTTTTAATGCCAATAATAAACGCCGCAGTACTGCAAGCTATATTTACCGACAGGAAAGCATTATGACAATACCGGATGTGCTGAATAATATGGACTGGGGCATTGATGCCTACCTGAAACCCGGTATGGGACTGGAATTGCTGCGCGATGATATTTTGGGAGAAGAAAAATTTGATGGCGCATTTCGTTACTACATCAGCAACTGGGCATATAAACATCCCACACCATGGGATTTTTTTCATGCCATAGAAAACTACAGCGGGGAAAACCTGGACTGGTTCTGGAGAGGATGGTTTTTGAATAAATGGAAAATTGATCAGGGTGTAAAAAATGTTGATTACCCGGACAATGATTCTACCAAAGGAGCTATTATCACCATTGAAAATTTAGAGCAGTTACCCATGCCCGTTACTGTTGAAGTGAAAGAAGACAATGGCAAAGTATCAAGGATGCAATTGCCGGTTGAGATCTGGCAGCATGGCAGCACGTGGAAGTTTCATTATCCGTCAACATCAAAAATCATTGAGATCACCATTGACCCGGATAAGCATTATCCCGATGTGAACGAAAGCAACAATGTGTGGAAAAGCAATTAAAAAAAACAGAAATGAACCAACCGATAAAATATTTGTTTATTTTTTTTCATTATTTGCTGTGAAAAATAATATGACAAAAAAAATTACCGGGATTCTTGTCTTACTGACCGCTGCTATTACCGTCGGTGCACAGGATAAAAGCCTGTATCAGAAAATGCAATTCGTTCTTGATGGGGATACTTTACCTTACCGTATTTTGTATCCGCAAAATTATGATGCAAATAAAAAATATCCGCTGGTGCTGTTCCTGCATGGTTCTGCTGAAAGAGGCAAAGACAACGAAAAGCAGCTTATTTGGGGCGCAAGCTTATTTCTCGACTCTGTCAACCGCAAAAGATTTCCTGCAATTGTAGTATTCCCCCAATGCCCCTCGAACTCGTTCTGGAATGCGGTCACATTTACTAAGTTTGATGATTCGCTGCGCTTTAATTTCCCGACTGCCAAAACGCCCATTAAGCCCATGCAGATGCTTATTGCATTAACTGACGATCTCACTAAGTCAGGCAATGTTGATACAAGCCGAATCTATGTTGGCGGGCTTTCTATGGGAGGTTTTGCAACCTATGATATCTTATGGCGCAAGCCGCACTTTTTTGCAGCAGCATTCCCCATCTGCGGCGGCGGAAATCCCAATCAGGTAAATCTATACGCAGATAAGTTCCCCATCTGGATATTTCATGGCAGCATTGATCCTATTGTGCCTGTTGCAGATTCACGCCTGATGTACAAAACATTGAAAGCAGCAGGCGCCGATGTGAAATACACTGAATATCCCGGTGTTAAGCATGACAGTTATAAGAAAGCCCTTGCAGAACCTGATTTGTTACCCTGGCTCTTTGCGCAAAGAAAGGATTAATGCTGCAAATAACTGTCTTTTTAGCAATGCCCCGATAATCACCTTTAAGCCTCAGGATTATTTACAACACAATCCACACTGCGAAACTCCTTGCCCGGTGACTCCGTGGTTTATATCACAATCTCGTCTTTAAAATCTCTATTTGTTCTTTTTTCCAACTCGCAAAATCTCCCTGAATGATATGATTGCGGGCAACTGTTACTAAATGAAGGTAGAAAGCAAGATTGTGCACGCTTGCAATGGTCAGGCCCATGATCTCCTTGCTTTTCATGAGATGGCGGAGGTAGGCTTTGCTATAATAATTGCTGATGCTGCAATCGATGCCATCATCAATCGGAGAAAAATCCTTTTCCCATTTCTTATTATCAATATTAATAACGCCTTTTGAAGTAAAAAGCATTGCGTTACGGCCATTCCGTGTCGGCATCACGCAATCAAACATATCAATACCAAGCGCAATACATTCCAGAATATTCCACGGAGTGCCAACGCCCATTAGGTAACGTGGCTTTTTTTCCGGCAAATGATCGCAGCACCATTCGCACATTTCGTACAATAAATCATCCGGCTCACCTACACTTAGGCCACCAATAGCATTGCCTGGCGCGTCTTTTGAAGAGACAAACTCACATGAATTTTTGCGAAGATCCGCAAACGTGCTCCCTTGTACAATAGGGAAGAGATTTTGCGCATACCCATACATGCTATTCATTGCATTGAATTGCGCGAAACATCGGTCGAGCCAGCGGTGTGTAAGGTGCATGGATTTTTCTGCGTAAGCATATTCACTGGGATAAGGCGGGCATTCATCAAAAGCCATGATGATATCTGCTCCGATTATGCGTTGAATATCCATTACTTTTTCCGGCGTGAACAAATGTTTAGAGCCGTCAATATGAGATTGGAATAAAACACCTTCTTCGTTTATCTTTCTTGTGCCTGCAAGAGAAAAGACCTGGTATCCACCGCTGTCTGTCAATATTGGTCTATCCCAGTTCATGAATTTGTGTAAGCCGCCAGACTGCTTCAGCACTTCGAGGCCGGGCCTCAGATACAAATGATATGTGTTGCCCAAAATAATCTGAGCGCTGATATTCTTCAATTGCTCCTGCGTAACCGCTTTCACGCTGCCCGCTGTGCCAACGGGCATAAAAATCGGAGTGAGTATCTCGCCATGATCAGTTGTTATTTTTCCTGACCTCGCTTTCGAGTTTTTATCGGTTGCTGATAACTGGAATTGTAATGACGGCATATAAAATTTGAAACGCTGCAAGATAACGAAAGCCGCTTGATGAGTGCTGCGGGAAAAATCAGCAGTTCTGCTTATTTTCGCGTCTTGTTTAATAAGAACCACTAAGGCCAAACCGCTTATGCAAAATTTCTATTCGAATGTATTGTGGCACCAGATCTTGTTTGCAGCATTTTGCATTCTCACCCTCGTGCAATTGTTTTATTACTGGAAATTTTTCAGGCTGCTGGCTTTTTACAATCCAGAAGCAAAAAAAAAATCACAACAGCACCCGGTCAGTGTGGTGATCTGCGCAAGAGATGATGCGCCTAAATTAACCATGAACCTTCTGGGCTCATTAGCTCAAACCTATCCGTCCACTTACGAGGTGGTAGTGGTGAACCACAATAGCCAGGACGACACCCGCTATCTGCTGGATGAATTTAAAAAAACCTATAAAGGGTTGCACATCGTTAATCTTGAACACGAAGCCATCGGTATTCCGGGGAAAAAATATCCATTGTCCATCGGGATCAAAGAAGCCAGGCATGAAATCGTTTTACTGACTGACGCTGATTGCGTTCCCGCGAGCGAGTTCTGGATTGAAAAAATGCAGGACGGATTCTATGATGGTATTAAGATCGTTTTGGGATATGGAGCTTACAATAAAAAGCCAGGTATTTTAAATAAAATGATCCGCTTCGAGACGTTTCACTCCGCATTGCAATATCTGTCTTTTGCGCTGGCACACATGCCTTACATGGGTGTTGGCCGCAATCTTTCTTACAAAAAAGAATTGTTCTTCAGCAATAAAGGTTTCTCATCCATCAACCATTTACCCGGCGGCGATGATGATCTTTTCATAAATATGGTGGCAAACGAAACCAATACCAATATTGTGATTGACCCAGAAGCATTCACATTGTCCGAGCCTAAAAAAACATTCAGAGAATGGATGAACCAGAAAACACGGCATTACAGCACGAGCAAATATTACAAGCCAAGGGCTAAATTCTTATTAGGCACATATGCCACTACCCACTTTTTATTTTATCCTTTTTTTATTGTGAGCTTGTTGCTATTTAGCTGGCAGTTGGCGCTTGCCGTATTCGTAATACGATCAATTGTGCAGTCAATTATTTTTTATAAAGCAATGGATAAATTAAATGAGAAAGATCTCTTCGCATGGTGGTGGCTTCTCGATATCTGGATGTTCTTCTATTATCTCATTTTTATGCCCGCCCTATGGAAAAAGCCCCGCAAAACCTGGAACTGATAACGAGATATTTTTCGGATTTCTCACACGTTCAATTAGAGCAGCTTGCAGCGCTTGATTCTTTATACAACGAGTGGAACAATCAAATCAATGTCATATCACGGAAAGACATCAGCAGCCTGTACGAAAAGCATGTGCTGCATTCCCTAAGCATTGCCGCTGTGTTTGAATTAAAGAAAGGAATGCATGTGATCGATATCGGCACGGGTGGCGGGTTTCCCGGTATACCGCTGGCCATTTTTTTTCCTGAAACAAATTTTCATCTCGTCGACAGCATTGGGAAAAAACTAAAAGTGGTGAACGAAGTTGCCAAAGCAGTTGGCTTATCAAACATCACTACACAGCAAATTAGAGCAGAAGAAATAAAGGATAAAAGATTTGATGTGGCTGTATCAAGAGCTGTTGCTCCCTTGAAAGATTTATGGAAGTGGGCAAAGCCTTTGCTGAAAAAAAAGGATAGCAGGATCATAGAAAAGAATACCGCCGAAACCGACATACGACCTAATGGCCTCATCTGCTTAAAAGGCGGCGACTTGTCGCAGGAGATTTCGGAAAGCAACTGCAGGCCAAGACTGATAGAGATTTCGGAAATATTCGGGGAAGAATATTTCCGGGGAAAATTTCTTCTTCATGTTCCCGCCTGAACCTGAAAACCATTACCACAAAGTGGTATTTTTTGAATAGATAAGTTGCTGAAATTTGCTGCATGAAAATCACTATTTGCATTGTTGAGGACAATGAGCAATTCCGTTCATCGCTTGAACAGATTATCAGCATGGACAAACGCTATCAGTTGAAAGCTAGTTTTGCCAATTTTGAAGACGCCCTCCAAAAAATTCCCCACGTGCTACCCGACATTGTGCTGATGGATATTCATCTTGGTAATGGAAAAAGTGGAATTGAATGTGTGAAAGCATTAAAGCCTAAACACAGGGATATTCTTTTTATGATGTGTACCATATATCACGATGATGAAAAAATTTTTGACGCATTGAAAGCCGGCGCCAGCGGCTATATTCTTAAAAAAGCAACTCCCGATCAATTGCTGGAAGCTATCAAAGAATTGTATGAAGGCGGCGCTCCCATGAGCAGCCAGATTGCGAGGAAAGTGGTAAGCATGTTACAAATGGGCAAGGTTAATGACCCTGAGGTCAAAAATTTTCCCAATATGCTTATGAGAGGTTTATCAAGGAGAGAAAAAGAAATATTGCACTTGCTTGCCAATGGCATGATTTATAAAGAGATTGCCAGGCATCTCGGGATAAGTCTGGAAACCGTACGCAAGCATGCGTACAATGTTTATGAAAAGCTCCACGTTGACAACAGAGTGCAGGCCATCAACAAGTTTTTTGATCGCTGATAAATTTTAAGAATTCATTACCACAAAGTGGTATTGTTTGATAATAAGCTTGTATTTATCTTTAGCCATAGGTTGTATAATCAAATACAAATCGACCATTGCCTTATCCTTCAGTCATCCGAACTTGATCACCGCTACCCTTCGCTATAGAGGCCTCAAATATAAAAGCCATCCTTCTCAGGGATGGCTTTATGTTTGATACTCCTGTTTTTTAAAGGATCACCAGTTCAATTCCAGCCTATTGTTTTTCCTATCCACATCTGCCATCCGCTGCGTTGGATCAATCTCAATAATCTTGACATCAGTCAGTCTGCGGCTGATAGAAAATGTATAAGTGGGATGCGTCCATTTCCATGCTTCGAAATTTGTGCGGGGAATGTTTGCATCTTCTATCGGTTTTTCGCCGAACATGAAATATTGAGGGATATAAGCAAGTTCCTTGCTTCCGTCTTTAAATTGAATCAACACATCAATGGGCATCGGCAACTTACCGATATTTTTCAATCGTATTTTTGTTTTACCGTCCTCTTCCCACAAACTATCGATGGCATAATCTATGGTCTTCGTGGTGTTCACCCAATACTCTTTATACCAGTCCAATTTTAGGCCGCTTGTTTTTTCAGCAACACGCATGAAATCGTTTGCATTGGGGTGTTTGAAGCGCCATTGGCGATAATATTCCAAGAGGATTTTATCGCGAACCTGCGCACCGACTATATATCCCAGTTGCTCCACAAACATTTCTCCTTTTGAATAAGAAGCAATGCTATATGCAAAGTTTGTGTTGAAATGATCCGCATGCGTTGTCAGCGGTTCTTCTAGTCCGCTCTTTACCAATGAAAAATAACCGCTGTAAGCACCAGCATGGTGCAAAGGCAATTGTTGTTTTTGTTTTTCGAGGAAGTCCTTCAAGCCGACATTATCAGGATGCTTTTGCAACTGATAATTATAATAATAATCCGATACCAGGCTTTCCGCATAGCTTGCAAAGCCTTCATCCATCCAGGCATACATAGATTCATTAGTGCCCAGCATCATCTGATACCAGCTATGCATCCATTCATGAAAAGCTGTTCCAAGACTCGGTCCTGAAATCAGGGTACCCATAGGGTATTCCATTCCACCATCCCCCCCATGCACAAACGAATATTGCTTATAAGGATATTTTCCAAAACTTTTTTCTATAAAAGGCAATACGATCACTGCGGCATCCGCAACTGTGTTCCACAATGTATCCTGCTTTGGGTCATCATTTTTATTTTTATAAAGGACATTAATGACCGGGCCATTGGGAATATATCTTACCAGATGTTTGTATTGCGGATCTGCAGCCCACATAAAGTCGTGCACGTTGGGCGCAATGAAATGCCACGTTAACGTCTCACCTGCCTGGCGAACCACTTTTGTGCCTGGTAATTCATAACCATAACCAATCTGATTCGCATTTTGCAAATAGCCTGTACCACCAATAATATAGTTTTTGTCAATGGATATTTTCACATCATAGTCTCCCCACACACCATAAAATTCTCTTGCTACATAAGGCGTAGGATGCCAACCCTCATAATCGTACTCACATAATTTAGGATACCATTGGCTCATGGAATAGCGCACGCCCGTTTGAGGGTTATCACGGCCGCTCCTGCGCACCTGCAAGGGCACCTGAGCTTCAAATTGCATTTCGAAAACCACGGTAGATTTCGGAATAATGGGCTTTGTTAATTTCACTTCAAGAATCGTCTCTTTTTCTGTGTACGGTTGAGCAATGCCATTCATTTTAAGTGATAAGACTTTCTGGTATCCAATCTCATCAGGCTTTAGATTCAATATACGGTCACGAACACGGCCATCCCAATCTGGTTGCTCCTGCCCGTTTCTTCCCCTGCCTATAGAAATTTTACCCAGCTCGCGGCTGCGCGTGTCCATCATACTGTTTGGCTGAAATGCATTCCAGTACAAATGATAAAACACTTTGTATAAAGTGTCGGGAGAATTATTTGTGTACTCAAGCCTTTGCTTTCCGCTGAACCTGTTTGCAGAAACATCCATTTTTACATCCATGAAATATTTTACCCGCTGTTGCCAACGGTCAGGCTGGCCAATGGCGAACAAAGAAAACGCAGTGACAGTCAAATAAAGGCACAAAAATTTTTTCATAACGCTACATAAAAAGTGAGGCGCAAATTTCGGCAAATACTTCCGATGCAGAAAAGAAATTTTACGGGCTGATAGTTACTTCAAAGTAATATTGTCTTTCAGCAATTTGCCATCGTTGTTGAAAAAGAGGTTTTTTTTCTGGATATCATTTTTGGCAACCTGAATGCGGTATTGTGTTTCATCACCAGGCAACTCGATAAGGAAAGTGTTTTTCAATTCCCAGTCTGAATATTTGCTTTTCTCAAACCCATCTTTCACATCTCCCGGCAGATCGGTTTCGTTGATTTCTTTTTCCGTGCTTTTCCATTCGCCTTTATCAGTAAAACGCGCTTCATATTTTTCATTGTTCACTTCAAAGCTTGCAGCAAAAACCGAGAGCTTATCTTTCCATGAGACTTTTTCAGCATCAGGATATTTCTGCTTAAGCGCTTCTGTCACTTCTGATGGTATTTTCCTGATCTGAGCAAAACAGGGCACAATTGAAAAGCTTGTCAGCATCTGAAACAAAAAGGCAATAACATACTTTTTCATAAATACATTTTTGTGGTTGAACACAAAAATGGTGCGTTTATTTGAAAGAAGAGCTTTATGAAATCTTAAAATTTAATCTTTCCCCTGAATAACAATCACAATCTCGCCTTTCACTCCTTTTTCTTTGAAATAAAGAAGCACTTCTTTGAGCGTGCCGCGTTTGTTCTCTTCAAAAATTTTCGTAAGCTCACGGCTTACACAGCAATTTCTTTCATCACCGAAATATAAAATCAGCTCTTCCAATGTTTTTACCAATCGCATCGGAGATTCATAAAAAACAATCGTCCTTTCTTCTTCAGCTAATTTTTTAAGAAGTGTTTGCCTTCCTTTTTTCAATGGCAAAAAGCCTTCGAAAACAAAGCGGTTTGTCGGAAGCCCGCTATTTACAAGTGCAGGCACAAATGCAGTTGCCCCTGGCAGGCATTCCACCCTCACCCCCACTTTAATACACTCCCTGATCAATAAAAAAGCCGGGTCTGAAATACCCGGTGTGCCTGCGTCTGTGAGCAAGGCCATTTTCTTTCCCTGCAATAACTGATCGGCCAGATGATGCAATACTTTATGCTCATTGTGCTGATGATAAGGAGAAAGCGGTTTGATGATCTGATAGTGGTTGAGCAACCGGATTGAGTTGCGCGTGTCTTCAGCCAGAATCAAATCCACTTTTTTTAGTGTATCGACCGCACGGAAAGTAGTATCCTGCAGGTTGCCGATAGGAGTAGGAACGATGTACAGCATGATGAATTTGAAAATTTGAAAATGTCAAAATTTGAAAATTAGCTGCTTGCTTAAACCCCATTTTAAGATTTTCGAATTTTCATATTTGCTAATTAACGGAGACTTCAAAATATTCCATTACAGGGTTTGCCAATAATTTTTGGCTGGCATCTTCCGCAATCTGTTTTGCTTCTTCGGCAGAAGCAGCTTCTATCTGTAAGCTGATGTTTTTACCAACACGCACATCCATTACAGTGCTAATACCAAGGTTCTGCAACCCGCTCATCACAGCTTTACCTTGCGGATCCAGCAATTCTTTCAAAGGCATCACTTTTATATTGACTGAAAAAATCATATTGTTTTATTTTTGAAGGCCAAAGATAACAGAATATAAAAAATGAAGACAACAGGTACTGCAAGCCATTTCAAAAAGAGGCCAGCTATTACAGTTATTATTAGCAAAATAATTTTTAGCATGTTATTTTTAAAAGAGAAATCTTTGAACTTCATTGCCATCAATGGCAAATTACACACCATTAAATAGCTGATGAATAAAATAAGCGCATATAAGAACCATTTGTTCAACAATAATCTTATCAGGGTTTCGCTATCTGAATGCCAATAGATCAATGGTAAAGAAGCAATCAGCAGGCCGGCTGCAGGCGTTGGCATCCCTTTGAATGCATATTGTTGAGAGCTGTCAATATTGAATTTAGCGAGGCGATAAGCTGCGGCACAAGGCACGATGAGCGCAGGTAACAGCCAGAGTATAGAAATATCAAGCCCGTCTTCCTGCCGCATAAAGCTCATACGGAGGAACTGATAAAGTATTAAGCCTGGTGCAACACCAAAGCTCACTACATCAGCTAAAGAATCCAACTGCTTCCCCTTATCAGAAGTTGCCTGAAACAATCTTGCCACAAAGCCGTCTAAAAAATCTACTAATGCCGCCAATGCCATAAATAGGGAAGCCATCCATATTTTCTCGGGCTCGGCATATTGCAACCCATAATCACCCGGCACTATAGATATGCCATTCTGCAAAATGAAAATGATGGCAATACACCCAAAAAAAAGATTGAGCAGTGTGAACAGGTTAGGTAATTGTTTCATGTTAACTAGCTGATTATTTAATGTGCTGATATGCTAATGCAAAATACAGTTTCCTTCATTAGCATATCGGCAAAGCGGCACATTATCTCATTAAATTCTCAATCTCTTCCACCGTCATAGGTATTTTTTCCATCAGATCTTTATTGCCGTTGCGTGTTATCCAAATGTTATTCTCAATGCGCACGCCAATCTTTTCTTCCTCGATATAAACGCCCGGTTCAACAGTGAGCACCATTCCTGGTTTGATCGGCTCAGTGCGGGTACCAAGATCATGCACATCTATTCCCAGATGATGCGAGATGCCATGATACATATATTTGAAATAAGCGGGGTTTTCGGGGGTTTCATTTTTGATATCAGATTTGCTCAACAGGCCAATCTTCAAAAAAACCTGATTTGCTTCTTCGCCTGCTTTCTTTGTGTATTCCCCAATCGTAATCCCTGGTTTCAATAAACTTTTTGCATAATTGTGTAAATGCAGGCAGGCGTTGTAAATTGTTTTCTGCCGCCTTGTGAATTTGCCATTTACAGGAACTGTTCTTGTGAGGTCGGCACAATAACCTCCATACTCCGCGCCAAAATCCATTAATATCAGGTCGCCATCTTTGCATTCCTGGTTATTGGAAATATAATGCAGGGTTCTTGCATTATCACCGCTGGCAATGATGCTGTTATAAGCTGCGCCGGTTGCACGTTGAGATAAAAAGGAATGAAAGATTTCTGCCTCGATCTCATATTCATTTACGCCGGGCTTAATAAATTTCAACAAGCGTAAAAAGGTATTTTGCGTGATGTCTATTGCCTGCTGAAGCACTTCAATTTCAAGCGGGGTTTTTATTGCACGCAACTGCTTCATGATCTTTGCTGCCCGATGATAAGAATGCAAAGGGTAACGCCTTTTCATATCTTCTATAAAACGATATTCCCGGGTTTGCACAAGGCTTGCTTTTCTGTCATTCTCATTTGAATCCAGATAAATATTTTCTGCCAAATGGATCCACTGCTGCAGCAAAGCATCAACGCTATCAAGCCATACAATTGTCGGGATACCAGATATTTTTTTTGCCTCGTCTGCCCGCAATCTTTTCCCGTCCCATTTCTCTTTTAACTCATTTGGACGCACAAGCACCAGTACTTCGCGGTATTTCGGGTCTGGGTGATCAGGAAAAATAATAACCATCGAATCTTCCTGTGTTACTCCGCTCAGCCAGAACAAATCACTGTTCTGTTTGAAAGGGTAGAGCGCATCGCCATTGCTTGGCACCTCATCGTTGCTCACGAAAATAGCTATTGAACCCGGCAGCAATTCTTTGCTGAAGCGTTCTCTGTTCTTAACAAAAATCTCAGGGCTTAAAGGAAGATATTTCATGATGACGCTCAATTGATGTGAAGCAATAATTGTAAAAGTAAAGAATGATTTGTTAGAGACTACCTGAAAAAAAAATTTGTCGCACCAAGCTCAGAGAAAACACAATCTAAACAATCCGATAAAACAACTTTATAATAGTGTTGAGCTTTATTGTTGCCTGATTGCAAGAAAGCCCTTTCTGTCAAAAATCGGGTAATTGGTAGTAAAATATTGAAGGCAAATGAATAAAAATATTTAACGATTAGTAATCATTTATGATATAAAGTTCAGAAAAGAGTTTTGTCCAAATCAACAAGTGTTAGTTAGATAAAAAACCATAAACCACTTTATTAATTATAAATCATCAAATTTAAGTGTCATTTTGAGCTTTGTCTTAGAAAAATTTTAATTATAGTTTTGCAACTCAACTATCACGATTCTTGCCATGCATATACCAACCCTCCAAATCTCAAAAGATAAATTAATTGCCCTTGGCCTTCGGTTTTCTGATACAATACATTACCAATTATCCCCTGAGGAATTGGTTCAGCAAACTTTACAACGTGGTGAAGGCTCGCTAAATGACACCGGAGCTTTGGTCATCAACACCGGCGAGTTTACCGGCCGCAGCCCAAAAGATAAATTTATCGTTAAAGATGAAATAACATCCAATGTTGTTGACTGGAATGATTTTAACCAGCCAATTGAAGAAAAATATTTCACTGTTATTTTAGACAAAATAACAAGCTACCTGAATAGTTTGCCGGAAATCTGGTTGCGCGATTGTGTTGCCTGCGCGGACAGTCGTTACCGTTTAAACCTGCGGGTGATCACTGAAACACCCGTCATGAATCTTTTTGCTTACAACATGTTCCTGCGACCAGAACAAGGTGAACTTGAAAACTATGACCCAGAATGGCAAATATTGTCAGCGCCCGGTCTAAAACTAAATGCAACAGAATGCTGGATACGCCAGCACAACGCAGTAGTGGTTTCATTCAGGCACAAAATGATTTTGATTGCAGGCACCGGTTACACAGGCGAAATCAAGAAAAGTATTTTTGGCATCCTGAATTTTATCTTGCCTCATAAAAAAAATGTGCTCAGCATGCATTGCTCAGCAAACGTTGGGAAAAATGGTGAAACTGCAATTTTTTTCGGGTTGAGCGGTACTGGCAAAACCACGCTGAGCGCAGATCCCGGCAGAAAATTGATCGGCGATGACGAACATGGATGGACAAACGACAGCGTTTTTAATTTCGAAGGCGGATGCTATGCAAAATGTATTCATTTGAGCAAGGAAAAAGAACCTGAAATTTATAATGCCATTCGCAAAGGTGCACTCGTTGAGAACGTGAAATTTTTCCCCGGCACAAATGAAATTAATTTTGAAGATGGCTCAGTAACAGAGAACACCAGAGTTTCCTATCCGCTGAATTATATAACCAACTCATTAGATCCTTCTATTGGCAACGCGCCGAAAAATATTTTTTTCCTAACATGCGATGCATATGGGGTGCTGCCACCCATTTCAAAACTGACTCCGGAACAGGCCATGTATCATTTCATTTCCGGGTACACCGCAAAAATTGCGGGCACGGAAACAGGAATTAAAGATCCTAAACTTACATTCAGTGCCTGTTTTGGCGCACCGTTTATACCACTTCACCCGGCAAAATATGCCGAAATGCTTGGCCAAAAAATAAGAAATGAAAAAGTAAGCGTATGGCTTGTGAACACTGGCTGGACCGGCGGCCCGTATCTGGTTGGAAACAGGATCAGATTGGAATTTACAAGGTCGATGGTAAGTGCAGTTCTCGACGCAAGATTGGACAGTGCTGAATTTCAGAATCACCCTGTTTTTGGAGTAGCTATGCCCGTTAGTTGCCCCGGTGTACCTCCTGAAATGCTGAACCCGGTAAATACATGGAACGATAAAGAAGCTTATAATGAGCAGGCAAAATGTCTCGCAGGCAGGTTCATTGAGAACTTTAAGCGCTATGAATCCTTTGTTTCGCCTGAGGTTTTAGCCTCTGCGCCCGGTTTTTAAAATATTTTATTAAAAATTGTTCATAATAAGGAATAAAATGCTGATATTGGCAGCCAAATTTTTTTGATATATCGGCCTCTAACATTGCTTGCTTAAAAACTCCACCAATTACCCTGGTGGAGTTTTTGTTTTGTTAAGATTTGTTACCATCAAAATTTGTAAAACCCCTGCAGCGTTGTTGTGGAATTATTGCTCATAAAAAATCACATCATGAAATTGCCGCTTCAATTTTTTTTTATTGGCTTTTTATCACCTCACTTTTACGGGAACAATACTTTAATAGACTGGAGCGCTGACCGGAAATTGACCTGGAATGATTTCAAAGCCAGACCCGATGCAAATTCTCCGAATGCAGCACTGACTGCAACCAATATAAAATTTGATTTTAGCTATAATAGTGCGGATGGCTTCAAATATCATATCACCTGTCAGTTTGATAAGAACAGTTCCTGGGGCCGAATTAAAACCGATTATATTTTATCACATGAGCAGGGCCACTTTGATATTGCAGAAATATATGCCCGCAGGCTGAACAAGGCACTGAAAGAATACAAGCCTGATGTTAGCAAAGCAAATAAAGAGGTGAATAAAATTTATGAGAAAGTCATGCATGAATTAAGTGCTGCGCAGGCGCAATATGACAAAGAGACAAATTTTTCAATCGATAAACCGGAACAAAGCAGATGGCTGATAAAAATACGCGATGAATTAAAAAGCTATGAGGAGTATGCCGATTACCATTAAAATAAGCCATAAAGCTGTGAATCAATCCTGGTAATGATTTCACCAAGGTGTTCTTCATTTTCTGCGAATTTGTTTTTATCGATGTCCACAATAAGCAACGGGCCTTCCTTGTAAGAATCTATCCATTTGTTGTAAAGATCATTTAAGCGCTTCAGATAATCCAGGCGGATATTTTCTTCATATTCCCTGCCACGCTTTTGAATCTGTCCTACCAGCGTTGGTACAGAAGCCTGCAGGTATATGAGCAGGTCTGGTGGCTGAACCATTCTTTTAAGCGTTTGAAAAAACTGGAAATAATTATTGTAATCACGTTTGCTCATTAACCCCATCTCATGCAGATTGGGGGCGAATATGTGGGCATCTTCATAAATTGTCCTGTCCTGTATCACGGTTTCTGTGCCGCTTTGAATTTCGAGCAATTGGTTGAGGCGGCTGTTCAGAAAAAATATCTGCAGGTTAAAGCTCCAGCGGGGCATTTCTTCATAAAAATCATTCAGGTAAGGGTTATGGTCAACGTCCTCAAACTGCGGAATCCAGCGATAATGCTTGCTAAGCATTTCTGTCAATGTAGTTTTGCCTGCGCCGATATTCCCTGCAACGGCAATATGTTTGGGCTTCTTGATTTTTGCCATCCCCTAAATGTAAATTAAATTCTAAAATATCAAATATAATTAAGCCTGATCTGCTTTACAGGCTTTTGCTCAATAATACTTCAGGCCCACCGCATCTCTCACCAATTGCAAGGTCGCACGGGCGCTTGCCCTTGCTTTTGCAGCCCCCTGCTCCATCACCTCTTTCATAAATTTTTCGTCATTCCGGATTGCCTCTGCTTTTTTGCGGATAGGCGAAATAAATTTAATCATATCATCAGCTAATTGCTGTTTCATATCGCCATAACGGATAGTGCAATGATTAAAATCTGATTCAAATTTTTCTACAACATCACCAGCGCTGACAACCTTCATGAGAGTAAACAAGCCTTGCACGCTATCTGGTTTTACAGATTCAGGGATTGTTGGCGCTAAATCAGTCTTGGCTTTTTTAATCTTATCCCTTATGAGTTTGTCATCATCTGCCAGGTATAAAGTGTTCATCTGGTTTTCGCTTTTGCTCATTTTCCCTTTACCATCAAGGCTCATGATCTTTATGAGGTCATCGCCATAATTAAATGCATAAGGCAAAGGCAATACATCTCCGTAACGATGGTTAAACCGCTCAGCAAAATTTCTTGTCATTTCAATATGCTGTTCCTGATCCTTTCCTACTGGCACTTTCACAGCCCGGTGGATCAATATATCTGCTGATTGCAAAACCGGGTAAGTCAATAGCCCCGCATTGATGTTATCCGGCTGCATGCGCACCTTGTCTTTGAATGTTGCGGTTTTTTCAAGCTCGCCTTTATAGGCCATCATGTTCAGATAAAGATATAATTCAGCAATCTCTGGAACATCGCTTTGTATATATAGCACACATTTCTCCGGATCAAGTCCGCTGCCAATAAGCTCTGACATCAACCTGATCACATTTCCCTTCAGCTCTTTTGTATCCGGATGCGTGGTGAGGCTGTGCCAGTCAACAACACAGAAGTAGCAATCATACTCATGCTGCATGTTAGCCCAATTGCGGATAGCGCCAAAATAATTGCCAAGATGAACAAAGCCTGTGGGCCTGATCCCGCTGAGCACTATTTCCTTTTTTTCTGCCATAAGGACGGCGAAGATAATGAAGTTTCCAGTTTATAGTTTGCAGTTTGCAGTTCTGATATCTGTTGGGAATGATTAACTGGAATCATATGCTGGCAATTGATATTCAGTGAACCCTTTACGACGCATAATCTCGCATTGAATAATTGAATCCCGCACAGAGGAACTACAAACTGGAAACCACAAACTGCAAACTACCTCCACTCATCTAAAACCTGCATAAAGTATAGCTTAATCCATTATTTTTGTTTATTAACTTTTTGTATGGAAGTGAATGATGCTTTAATTGAGAACTTAGCTAATCTTGCAAGGCTGGATTTCAATGAAGAAGAAAAAGAAGAAATCAAAAAAGACCTGCAGCGCATGATCAGTTTTGTGGAGAAGTTAAATGAATTGAACACAGATAATGTTGAGCCTGTATTGCATATGACAGATGAAACAAATGTGCTGAGAAATGATGAAATCCGCGGGTCAATCAGCCGGGAAGAAGCTTTGCAGAATGCGCCTTCAACAGACGGCGTTTACTTTAAAGTGCCGAAAGTAATAGCAGCCGTTCCTAAAGGAGAACAAAGATTACTCTCATAATTGAAACACCATCTGACTAAAAATAAAACATGACTCCTAATTCATTTACAAATTTTCAAAGTGCTGCTTCCGGTGCAAAGGGCATAATACATCTTGATTCTATTACAAAATCATATTACATGGGCAAGCAGGAACTGCTTGTGCTGAAAGGTATTTCGCTCGATATTTTTAAAAATGAATATGTTGCTTTGATGGGGCCTTCGGGCTCGGGCAAAAGCACATTGATGAATATTTTAGGCTGCCTTGATTCTCCGACAGGTGGCACTTATATCTTAAATGGTCAGGACGTGAGCAAAATGCCAGACAATGACCTTGCAGAAGTCCGAAACAAAGAAATAGGTTTTGTGTTCCAGCAGTTCAATCTGATGCCACGCTTAACGGCGGTAGAAAATGTAGCATTGCCATTAGTATATGCAGGGGTTTCGAAAAAATTGCGTACTGAGATGGCGATGAATGTGCTGGAAAAAGTAAGCCTTACCGACAGAAGCCATCACAAGCCCAATGAATTATCAGGCGGCCAATGCCAGCGCGTTGCCATTGCACGGGCATTGGTCAATAATCCATCTCTTATACTGGCTGATGAACCAACCGGCAACCTGGATTCAAAAACTTCTGTGGAAATCATGGACATCTTTGGGGCAATACAGGCAGCAGGCAATACCGTGGTGCTGGTAACACACGAAGAGGATATTGCCAATTATGCTCATCGCATTATTCGTTTGCGCGACGGCGTTATAGAGAGCGACAAACGCAGGCCACCAACGCCTGTAGAACAACTCGCCGTCGTTTAAAAATGTGGAGATTTTAATTTTGTTTTACCTTTTACCGAACTCAGCTTTAGTATTTTTGTTGACTGAATTGAAACTCAATTCAATAAGATTTGGCTATGGCTTTAAAAATTTATACCAAGACCGGAGATAAAGGCAAAACAAGCTTGATTGGTGGCACAAAGGTCCCCAAAAGCCATATCAGGATTGAATCCTATGGTACCGTTGACGAACTTAATTCTTTTATGGGCCTATTGGGTGACTATTTATCGGATCACCATTCTAAAGTAATTTTGAAAGAAATACAAGACAGGTTATTTACCATCGGTTCTTCATTAGCATGTGACCCGGATAAAGCGCCTTCACTGAAAATCCCCGATCTGAAAGAAGAAGATGTAAAGCTTCTTGAAAAAGAAATCGACAAAATGAATGAAGAATTGCCGCTCATGAAATCATTTGTTTTACCTGGTGGCCATGTTGCCGTTTCTA
>Ga0182030_10001096_pt1 | contig 54606 bp, 47 predicted proteins | sample 812S3MmetaG_FD_121299 | JGI IMG/M metagenome (GOLD analysis project Ga0182030, IMG submission 121299) | Permafrost microbial communities from Stordalen Mire, Sweden - 812S3M metaG (Illumina Assembly) | ecosystem: Environmental > Terrestrial > Soil > Wetlands > Permafrost | place: Sweden...
AAATCGTACCTTCTTCATCGCCGGCTCCCATTTGTATGCGGCTCTGCGCCGCGGTCTTTCCCGACTCACAGCGTAATCCGCGATGCTGCAAATCGGGAGCCGGTCATTCCATTGTGACTAGATTGTGCTCATCCGGGCCGCCGCGGTCGGCGGCGGTCAGCTACACCCAAAAGCCGTCGAGGTTATCTGAGCCACCGGCCGAAGAAGCTGAAGGCGCGATCCCACGCTTGCTGCGACCAGATGGGGTCGTACTGCGTTTGCGGAATGCGCCCCGGCCCGACGGCGGTCTCGTTGGCAAAGGCATGGCGTGCGAGGTAGCGGTGGAAGTCGAACGTCACGCCGGCCTCGTGTAGTTTGTCCTGCAACCGATCGATGCTGTCGATCGGGAAGAACTCATCCTGCGTGGCCCAATGCCCTTGAAGCGGGGCCCGGATCTTGGTTGCGTCTATGTACTCCAGCGGTGGGCAACCGTACCAGACCACCCCGGCGTCGATCTCGGAGGACGTGCTCAAGGCCAGCAGCGTCAGCGCGCCCCCCATGCAAAATCCGGTTACCCCGACCTTGCCGCTGCGCGTTTTGAGGAACTGCACGGCTCCCCGCACGTCCTGCGAGGCTGCATCGCCGAAGTTCAGGCCGGCCATCAGGTGATGCGCCTCTTCGGCCTCTACCGTCGATTTGCCGCGGTAGAGGTCGGGTACGAGCGCGACGTAACCTGCGTTCGCCAGGCGGTCGGCGACTCCGCGGATTTGTGCGTTGACCCCCCACCATTCCTGGATGACGACAATGGCGGCCGTAGTGGCGGCGTGCTCCGGCTCAGACAAGTAGCCCTGAATGCTCTGTCCGTCCGGGCGCTTGAAGGTGACTGTTGTTCCCATAATTGATCTCCGACTTATGCATCTGGAGCGATATCGATGCCAGAGCGTACCGAGAGCCGGTACCTTCGATAATATTATAAGTGAAGCACTTCGGTCTCGAGCGGCTCATTAGAACGCGCGGTGTTTCAACTGCAAGGGCTGCGCAGGAACTTTGAAATCGCAGAGTAAACACCAGACGATTACGTAGTAGCGCAATCAAAAGAGGCCGGAGCAGGTAACTCCAATTTCAGTCGTCCGTGCATTGCGCACGCGAATTGTGAGATCGGCCGTTACCGTATTTGCCAGGCTGTGTTGGGCGATGAGCGCCGCGTCGTCCCCACATTCTGGGTGGGTAAGCTCCGGACAGAAGAGGACTAGAACCTTGCTCATAGTTCTGTTCCTGATCAGTGGGGATGTGCGTAAGGATTCCCGGAGGATTGACAGTTGTATAGGCGGCATCGCGCGCGCCCGTTTAAGGATAAGGAGCCCGCGATTTGCTCGGTAACTTGGCGGATGGCCGGTGGCATTCAGAGGTGCCGGAGGGCAGCAAGCGCAAAGGCGATTGACGTCGCGACAGCTGCCATCGTTAGTAAAGAGAAAAGACCAAAGAGCGACACCAAGGTCTCCGTCACATCCTCTGGACCAGTCTCCTCAGGATTCGCCTCGCTCCCGTCCGGGCTCTCTTCCAAGCCCGACCGAACCTGTTCACTCTCGATACTTTCCACCGTGTTCGCTCCATTCTGGTCATTGAATCTAACGCCATCCTGACGGCTCAACCGTCGAGCCACGATCCTCGACAAAGCTGGCACGGCACGCTTATGCCCCCGTGGGGCGATGGTCGGAGTCAGGGTCTGAACCAGGCTTGCCACAACGGCAACGCGGATTGCGTTGTCCGCACTTCGCTCTAGCTTTGCAGTGTCGATTCCCGCAGCGCGGAGAGCTTCCGAGAGCTGCGTTATGGTCACCGACGTTTCGCTTGGAACCGACATATTGATGGTGTGATCGGGGCGGTGGCCCAGACCATTAAAATAGTGGAATATGCCTGCCTGAAGTCGCACCCGAAGAGGGGGGTGCGCCGAGCGTCTAATTTCCTCCAGGCTCATTGGCTCAAGAACCCTGGCACGATCGTCGCTTTCATTCAGCGACTCAATCTTCACGTTCTGATACGCGGCAAATTGGAGCGACATGCTGTGCAGTCTCTGTCTTTTTGAAGATCCTGATCGATGTGATCGCTTGCGCACCATAGAAATGCGATACATGAGTTTCCCGACAGTTGCGTCGAACTGAGTTTCGGTTACACGTGCAACCATCCGCAGGATGGACCAATGATTCCACGGGCGAGCACAACTCCGACGTGGTGCGGTGCGCTAACCATGCATTTCTTATTACCCCCAGATCGGCTGATACAAAAAAAGCCCCTGCTCCGCGCAGATTAGCCATTGGGGGGGAGATAGGCTGGGAGTGCGCGATTCGTCGAGCAGGGGCTTGTCAATCGACCAGTAACGAGTCCGTCAGCGATCCGAGAACTTGCCCATAGAGTGGAGGCATCGCATTCCGGGTCGATTTCGCGACGCCGAGGTTTTATTTCAGTCGGAACCTCGTGGGTCCATCCCGACTGAGCGCCGGGCAAATCCGCTGCCTGCAACCCCGCTACAGCTGTAACTGAAGGTTCTGCTCCCGAAATCGGTGCGTCACGCTCGCAGAAGATGCTGTGACCGTTGATTTCGTTAGCTCGCAGATCCCGCGCCCGCCCCGTTCATCGGCTCAAGCGTGTAATTCCAACTGAGGAACACACACACAATGTCTATCACAAAGCTACTGACCCCCGACAACCACGCTCTGTTGCTCATTGATCACCAGTACCTGCAGCTCTTGACGCTACGTTCACACGATGTGTCTCAGGTCATCAGTAATGTCCAGGCGGTGGCCAAAGCTTCGAGAATCTTTGCCGTGCCAACTTTGCTGACTACAGCCTTTTCGCAGCGACAGGATCTCATCAAGGAAGTTCAGGATGTCTACCCGAAGCAGAAACCAATCGACGGGACTACGCGCAATTCCTGGGAAGACTCACGGGTAGTTGAGTGGGTCAAGACCACTGGCAGGCAGAAGCTGGTCATGGCTGGCCTGTGGACCGAGGTGTGCTTACTTATGCCCGTCCTGTCGGCCGTGGACGATGGCTACGAGGTGTACTTCATCACGGACGCCGCGGGCGGCGCCAGCCGGGAGGCGCATGACATCGCAGTGCACCGCATGATTCAGGCCGGCGCAGTTCCGACTACTACCTGGTCCCACGTCAGCGAGTTGCAGCGGGACTGGAGTCGCGAGGCAACGGCCGGCGACGTGACCAAACTGTTCGAAACGCACGGTGGTGGATTCGGGCAGGGATTGCGTTGGGAGTGGCAGCTTCTGGGCTTAAAGGAGGGCACGCGGTGAAACGAGGCTCAATTGAGACGGATAGAAGGGCTGACGGCGCAGCATTTCCCGTGCGGCAAGCAACTCGGTCCGTGCTGACATTAAGGACCGTCAGGCAGATTCATCCGGCCATACGCGACGACATCGGCGATCTTGCTACGCGCTCCCCGCTCCCGAGCCCGACGCTGAATCGCCTTGGTGCATTCCTGCTTCTCAACCATCATGGGCCGCAGACCTACCGGCCGGGTAACAATGGTCTGCCATTTGGCCCACACCCGCACCGCGGCTTCGAGACGGTGACATTCATTCTCGATGGCGCGCTGGCACACGTCGACTCCGGTGGACATGAAAGCGTCATTCGTGCCGGCGGAGTGCAGTGGATGACGGCCGGCAGCGGGTTGGTGCACAACGAACTCGCACCTGACAGCTTCAAGCAACTCGGCGGCCCGCTGGAAATTCTTCAACTATGGGTCAACCTTCCGGCCCGGCTCAAGACGACGCCGCCCCACTATGTGGGGTTACAGCGTGATGCGATCCCCGCCATCATTGAGGATGAGGGCAGGGCAGTGATCAATCTGATCTCCGGCGTGCGCAATGGCCAGGAAGGGCCCATTCACTCCCTGACCGGCGTATTCATGAGCACACTTCGGTTGCGGCCGGGTGGCCGGATTCAATTCGACGGATTGCGCGGTCGCACCGTGTTTCTCTACATTGTCCGTGGCGAAGTGCGCGTTGGGCACCATGACATCGGCGCTTTCCGACTGGTGGAGTTGGGCGAAGGCGACATTGTTCTCATCGAAGGCCGGGCGGACGCATACCTGCTGTTCGGTCATGCCGCGACGATCAACGAACCTGTGTTTTCGCGAGGCCCTTTTGTCATGAACTCAGAGGAAGAGGTTCGGCAGGCTTACGCGGATTTTCGGGCTGGGAAATTCGGCGTGCCCGGGTAGTCCATGGGCGATGGCGCCGTAAACTCCTTCAATTCTTCCAAGCCAACATGATTCTTTGAAGGGCGCACGCCGGACGGGCACATTTCCAAACTATCCAGCGCGCTCATGCCGCTTCCGCAGGTCGGAAGGACACTGCACCCAATCGAGATTTGCAATTGCCGCAACGCGGCATAACACGGTGTAAACAAGGACCTGGAATTCGAAAGCGCACCGCTGCGATTCAAAGCGTTGATGCCCCCGCTCGGGTCGATCGAAAGCGAACCTGCCCACCTTGCCGCGTCGTGTTGCTTTCAAATAAATTGCAACCTTATGTTACAAAGCCTGACGTTATTGCGGTAGCATATACGCAAAGGCGCGCCATGCGATTTCGCGGGTCGAAGGAATTGGAAATAGACGTCTGCTCCGGTATCGGTCCATCGAACACGATCCGAGCGACTCCGCCAGCGAGGCCTACTGCGCCTGGGTCGTAGGGCAATTCGACTAAGCCAACATTTCCTACAGACTGCGGTGGTTGTTTTGGCGAACACGAACGCGAGAATCGTGCACGCATGCCGGCTGGGAGTCGTACTCGGGCTACGCGCCATTTCTGGCGGCGCCCAGACGAGTGCGCCAGCGGAATTGGACTCGTCAAGTCCGGATTCACTCGCGGAGGTCGTGGTGACCGCCCAACGCCGCCCGGAAAACGCACAGACCGTGCCGATCACCATCTCCGCCATTTCCGGCGGCGCGCTTACGCAAACCTACGGCGTGAACAACGTCGAGACTCTGCAGCAGGCGGTGCCCGGACTCAACATATCGATGGATACCGGGAATGCCAAGATATTCCTGCGCGGCGTAGGTACTACGGCGGTGGACACGGATAATTCGGTAGGAGTCTACGTCGACGGTGTTTACATAGCGGCGCAGGGATCCTCGTTCCTGAGCCTCGCGAACATCGATCACGTCGAGGTGGACAAGGGTCCGCAAGGAACCCTGTTCGGCCGCAACACTACCGGGGGCGTAGTTCAGATCGTCACCAAGATTCCCTTATCCACGTCGTCCGCTGACCTGAGTTTCGGCTACGGCAACTACAACACATTTACGCTGGGCTTCTACGGAACGAGCAAGATCACTGACAGTCTTGCTGCGGACTTTGCCTACTACTTCAACAATCAGCTGGATAGTCCGGGCGTGGACGTGACGACTGGCACGAAGAACATCTTCCGGCAGGACACTGAGGTGGTTCGCAGCAAGTGGCTATGGACACCGACTGACGCCACCACGGTGACGATTGCGCTGGATTACACTCAGGATCGTCAAGCCACTGGCATCGTATGGAGTTTTCTGCCGGGCGCGGTAGGCGTCGACGACAAGACCAGCTACGTAGGCTTCTACAATACTGCCTCGGACCTCGACGATTACTGGACCGACCGCGACTACGGCGCGTCACTGCACGTGGAGCAGGATTTCGGTTGGTCACGCCTGGTGAGCATCAGCGGCGCCCGCGACTCGCTCAATATTCACACTCTTGATCAGGATGCGACCCCGCTGCACCTCATCGATGCGGCACCGCTTCCCGAACTCGACGAGACCCTCAGCCAGGAGTTACAGCTGCAATCGCCCCTGGAGAACGAGAAGTTCAAGTGGATTGTCGGCCTGTACTATATGGACGATCGCTTCGCCTCGCTCCCTTTGGTGATCAAAGAAGGCAACTACGGCCCCAGCGGCCTCACCTACACCCTGGTCGATGTCTACGTGCGCGAACCCACCCGTTCCTACGCAGCATTTGGACAAGCCATTTGGGAATTCCTGTCGGACACTCGCCTCACGCTCGGCGTGCGCAATACGGACGATGCCAAGAGCATTGATGGGAACACGTTCGTCGATGGAATCGACGCTGTGCACGGGCGGCAGACGACCGATTTCCGCAAGGTGACGTATCGGACAGTCCTCGACCGGCAGCTTACACCGGATATTATGGGCTACCTATCCTGGAACACGGGTTTCAAGAGCGGCCAATACAGTCTGGTGAACTTTACGCTGCCGCCGGTGAAGCCCGAGACATTGACCGCCTACGAGACGGGACTCAAGACAGAGTTCCTTGACCGGCGACTGCGTGTCAACGCCTCCGGCTTCGAATACAAATACCAGGACATTCAGGTGCAAGAGGTGGTCGTCGGCGGCACCCAACTCGTCAATGCCGCTCAGGCCAGCATTTACGGTCTCGATCTCGACACGACCGTGAATGTCACCCGCGGTCTGTCTCTGCAGGCGTCGCTTGAGTGGCTGCATGCCCGCTACACCACGTTTCCGAACGACCCCTCATACGTCCCTTCAGGGCCCGGCGGCAATGATCTGATCGTCATCAACGGGGCGGGCTTCCACATGACCAACGCACCGGACTTCTCGGCCTACGGCGCGGCCGACTACGGCATGGCGGTGGCTGGCGGGACGCTGGAAGTGAACGTGAACGAGTCGTACAACTCCGGCTATTACTGGAATCCGGACAATAGGTTGCGACAGCACGCTTTCGCGCTGCTCGGCAGCTATGTGAAATGGTCCGACGGCGAGGGCAAGTGGAGCTATCGCCTGTGGGGTAACAACGTGGCCAGGCGCCGCTACGACACCTACGAGGACGCCTTTGCCTTCGGAGATATCTACTCGCCGGCCATGCCCGCAACCTACGGAATTTCGGTCGAACGGAGATTCTGATGGGCCTTGGCAGTCTCCCCCTCCGAAAAGTTGGCCATCTGAGAGTGCGTTAGTGGGCCCAAATCAGACATTTCCATGCGATTATCGCAAATATCGGTGAAATGTTCGCATAATACAAATCGATAGCTGACTCATGCTGCGGATCGCCGCGAGAAGGTTGCGTGAGGGATCTTGAGGATTACTCATTTTGTCCGTTACGAAACGGCGACGCGACTCTGTCTCGGGGTTCAGGCGATGGACTGCCCCCGATTCTGCTGGTTACCGTGGATACTGCATCGGCCAGCGGCATCGCTCGACTGGAACACGAGTTTACACTCCGGGCGGATCTCGATGCCGCCTGGGCGGCGCGCCCCATCGCGTTGTCCCGCCATCACAAACGCCCGGCGCTGGTCCTCGAGGACCCTGGAGGCGTGGTCCTTGATCGACTGCTTGGCCGGCCGCTGGGAATAACGGCCTTTTTGGGCATTGCAATCGCGCTCGCTGCGGCGCTGCGTCAGGTGCACGCACGCGGCCTCATCCATAAAGATATGCGGCCGGCGAATGTCCTGGTAGATGCGGCAAGCGGCCGCGTTTGGCTCACCGGTTTTGGCATTTCCTCGCGCCTGCCGCGCGAGCGGCCCAATGTCGAGCCGCCCGAGTCGATCGCCGGAACGCTTGCCTACATGGCCCCTGAGCAGACCGGACGGATGAACCGCTCCATCGATGCTCGAAGCGACCTATATTCACTCGGGATCACCTTTTGCGAGATCCTGACCGGAACGCTGCCCTTCGTTGCTGCCACTGCGCTGGAATGGCTGCACTGCCATATTGCCAGGCAGCCTGCTCCACCCGATGAGAAGATCGCGGGAATCCCGCGGGTGATTTCGGTCATCATCATGAAGTTGCTTGCCAAGACGCCCGAGGAGCGATACCAGACCGCTGCCGGATTGGAGGCGGATCTGCGCCGCTGCCTCATGCAATGGGAGTCACATGGCCGTATCGATCCGTTCCCGCTCGGCGCGCGTGATGTGCCCGAACGGTTGCTGGTTCCCGATCGGTTGTACGGGCGCGAGCGTGAGATCGGAACTCTGATCGCTTGTCTCGAGCGTGTCGTGGTCGACGGCACGCCGGAACTCGTGTTCGTGTCCGGATTTTCCGGGATCGGCAAGTCCTCCGTGGTGCACGAACTGCAAAGGGCGCTCGTTCAACCGCGCGGGCTCTACGCCTCGGGGAAATTTGATCAGTTCAAACGCGACATTCCCTATGTCACGTTGGCGCAGGCCTTCCAGACCCTCGTGCGCTCACTTCTGAGTCAGCGCGAGGCGGAAATGGGCCGCTGGCGAGATTCCTTGAGTGCGGCGCTTGGTTCGAATGCTCAGCTGATTGTGAATCTCGTTCCTGAACTGGAGCTCATCATTGGCAAGCAGCCGACGGTTCCGGAGTTGGCGCCGCAAGATGCCAAGAATCGCTTCCAAATGGTATTTCGGCGTTTCCTCGGTGTATTTGCCCGCAAGGAACACCCGCTGGTGTTATTCCTTGACGACCTGCAATGGCTGGATAGCGGAACGCTCGAGTTGCTCGAACACGTGGTCACAGACCCGGAAGTGCGGCACCTGCTACTGGTTGGCGCCTACCGGGACAATGAAGTCGGAACGGCACATCCGCTCAATCGAACGCTCGAGGCGATTCGCACGACCAGTGCGCCAGTCCATGAGATCGTGCTGGCGCCTCTCGAACTCATCGACATCAGTCGGCTGATCGCCGACACCCTGAATTGCACGCCAGAGCGTGCGCGGACGTTAGCGGAACTGGTGGAGGAGAAGACCGGCGGCAACCCGCTGTTCGGGATACAGTTCATGATGGCATTGGCCGAGGAGGGTTTGCTCGCGCTCGATTCAGCAGAGGCCGTCTGGGTCTGGGACACCGATCGAATCCGGGCCAAGAATTACACCGATAACGTCGTCGACCTCATGGTCCAGCGGCTGCAGCGATTGTCGATCCAATCGCAGGACGCCCTGAAGCACCTTGCCTGTCTGGGCAATATGGCGCAGGTCGGCATGCTGAGAATCGTGTATCCGCAACCTGAAGAGGCTATCCTTGCGGCGCTCTGGGAGGCCGTCCGCGCTGGACTCATGGTCCATCAGGGTGATACTTACAAGTTCCTGCACGACCGGATCCACCAGGCGGCATATTCCCTGTTTCCGGAAGAGGCTCGCGCTGCGGTTCATCTACATATCGGCCGTAGACTTCTTGCGAGCATGAAGCCTGATGAGCTCAGCGAACAGCTGTTCGAGGTCGCAAACCAATTGAATCGAGGCGGCAGGTTGATTGTTGATTCAGAGGAGAGAGCGCGGGTAGCTGCAATCAACCTGCAGACTGGCCGAAAAGCTAAGCTATCGGCGGCTTACGCTTCGGCGCTCAAGTATTACGCGGCCGGTCTCGCACTGATGGATGAGCGGGAATGGGGGAATCAGCACGAGTTGAAGTTCCGGCTGTCCCTGGAACGTGCAGAGTGCGAGCTACTTTGCGGTCACCTGGAAAGGGCGGCGCATCAGATTGCGGAGCTGCTGCAGGGCGCGGATTCAAATGTCGAGTTCGCGGCTGTCTCCTGCCTGAAGATCAATTGGCTTGTATTGACGGGAGAACACTCGCAAGCGATAGATAGCGCGCTCACATGCCTGAAGCTATTTGGCATCGACCTGCCGTCGCACCCCACTTTCGAGCAGGTCCAGGCCGAATACGAGACGGTATGGCAAACGCTAGGGGCGCACGAGATCGAGAGTCTGATCGATCTTCCTCTGATGACCGACCCCGAGATACAGGCAGCCATGCAGGTACTCTCAGTCCTGGCCGGTCCTGCCACATTTACCGACTTTCAGCTGTTCTGCCTGCTGGCGTGCCGCATGGTCAACGTCAGCATAAGGCATGGGATGAGCGGTGCCGCCGCCTACGCCTATGCCTGCCTCGGGTCTGTCCTAGGAGCAAACTTTCACCGTTATCACGAGGGCTATCGCCTGACCAGGCTTGGCTGTGACCTGGTCGAGAAACACTCATTCACTGCTTATGACACGAAAGTTTCACACGCGATGGGACTCGCGGCCTTCTGGACCGAGCCGATCACGACCGTGGTCGAGCGCCGTCGCGCGACGACTCGCACCGCCGTGGAGAGAGGCGATCTGACCTTCGCCTGCTACGGCATGCATCAAACCATCACCTATCTGCTTATGCGAAACGATCCGCTGGATGCAGTGTGGCGCGAGTCGGAGATTGCTCTGGATTTCGCTCGAACTTGCAAGTTCCGCGACGTCGTCGACCTCATTGAGAGTCAGCAACGATTCATCGCAACGCTGCAGGGTAGCAATGCGACCCGCTCCGCAGCCAGCGATCAGCGCTTCGACGAAGCGGAGTTCGAGGCCCAACTGACGTCGACGCGGACAACGACCGTAATTTGCTTGCACTGGATCCGCAAACTCAAGGCACGGTACCTGTCCGGTCACTACGCCGAGGCCCAGGCGGCAGCAGACAAGGCGAAGGCGCTCCTTCGTAACTCAACCGTGCAGTTGCAGCTGTTTGATTACTATTATTATGCTGCTCTGACGGTGGCGGCGCTCTACGAGGGCGCCTCTGCGGAGAAACAGTCCGGGTGGCGGCATTTACTCGCGGACCATTGTGAGCAGCTACGTGAGTGGGCCGACAACTATTCGCCGACCTTCTCCGACAAACACTTGCTGGTGTTGGCTGAGATTGCGCGCATCGAAAGACGGGATCTCGATGCGATGCGCTTGTATGACCAAGCCATCCAGGCGGCCGCTGAGTGCGGCTTCGTGCAGAAGGAAGGATTGTCCTCTGAGTTGGCTGCGAGGTTTTACACCGCGCGCGGCTTCGAGACGATAGCCCGCGCTTATCTGCGTAATGCCCGCGATTGCTATCTGCGCTGGGGCGCAATGGGCAAGGTGCGGCAACTGGATGAAGGCAATCCGCACCTGCAGTCGGAAATATTTCCCGCGTCGGCTACCGGCACGATCGGATCCCAAATACAGCACCTGGACCTCACGACCGTCATCAAGGTCTCCCAGGCCGTCTCGGGCGAGATGCTTCTGGAGTCGTTGATCGACACTCTTATGCGGACTTCTGTCGAGCACGCGGGCGCGGAGCGCGGGCTTTTGATTGTTCCAAAGCGGGGGGTGCTGTGGCTCGAGGCGGAAGCGGCTACGTGCGCCGACACCATCGCCGTCCGGTTGCACCGCACGAGCGTTGCCGCGACGGACCTGCCCGATTCCCTGCTCCGCTACGTCGTGCGGACACATGAAAGTGTGATTCTTGATGACGCCTCGGCGCCGGGCGCATTTGCCGCGGACCCGTATGTCCAGCAAAACCGCGTGCGATCCATACTATGTCTGCCGTTGGTCAAGCAGGCGGCCCTGGTCGGCGTGCTGTATCTGGAGAATAACCTGACCCCGCGGGCCTTTACGCCAGCCCGAAGCGCCGTGCTGAAACTGATTGCTTCTCAGGCGGCGATTTCGTTGGAAAATGCGCGCCTCTACACGGAGGTAAGGGAAGAGAATGCCGAACGTCGGCGCGCTGAGGAGGCCTTGAGGCGCAGCGAGGCCTATTTGGCTGAAGCACAGGCCGTGAGCCACACCGGCAGTTTTGGCTGGAATACTTTCACCGATCAGATATTTTGGTCGGTGGAGACGTTTCGAATCTGTGAATGGCCGTCAGGGAAGCCGCCTGAACTTGCAGGAATTATTCAACAAGCGCATCCGGAGGACAGAGCGCTCGTGAAAGAGGCTCTCACTCGCGCTCGTCTCGGGAAGAAGGATTTCGATCTAGAACATCGGTTACTGATGCCAGATGGATCGATAAAATATGTGCACGTCGTTGGCCACGCTATGGCGGACGCGTTGGGCAATGTCGAGTATGTCGGGGCAGTAATGGACATCACAGGACGCAAACGGGGTGAGGAGCTGCAACGTGAGCATGAGCGCGAGCGCGAGCGGATGCAGCGCCAATTGCAACAGGTCGCAAAGATGGAAGCGATGGGCCGGTTGGCCGGAGGAATTGCGCATGACTTCAACAATATACTCGGCGCGATACTCGGTTACGGCGAACTGGCCCAAGGCAACCTGAACCCCTCTGGCCCCGCGCGCCACCATATCGACCAGGTCATACACGCCGGCATGCGTGGCAAGAAACTCGTCGATCGCATCCTCGCTTTCAGCCGCAGCGAGCGCGGTGAGCACGTGCCGCTGCCCGCGCAGTCAATTGTTGAGGAGACACTCGAACTGCTGACCGCATCATTGCCCGCTGGCATACGCCTCGAGCGGCGGCTCCAGACGCGGGATTTGGCGGTCGTCGGCGATGCGACGCAACTCCATCAGGTCGTCATGAATCTTTGCACGAATGCGGTGCATGCAATGCGGGACAACGGCGTGCTCACCGTTGCCCTCGAGCATGTCGAAATCACCGATGGCCGCGTGCTGTCGCACGGGATATTGGGCGTCGGTAGCCACCTCCGCCTTAGTGTGAGCGATACTGGCGACGGTATTCCCGCTGAAGTTTTCAAGCGGATGTTCGATCCGTTTTTCACCACCAAGCGTGTCGGTGACGGTACAGGCCTTGGTCTTGCCGTGGTGCAAGGCATCGTTGCTGATTTTGGCGGTGCCATTGATGTGGCAACACAGATAAGTGTGGGAACTACCATTACGATCTGGTTCCCCGCTGCTGGCAGCGCGCCATTGCTTCTCTCGGGGCCGGCTGGCGGGCTGCCACGGGGCAGGGGGGAGACCATCATGATCGTAGACGACGAGCCGGCGTTGGTGGCGCTCGCTGAGGAAACGTTGGCCGATCTGGGCTATGAGCCGCTGGGGTTTTCGTCAAGTCTCGCGGCCTTGCAGGCGTTTCGCACCGAACCGAGTCGGTTCGATCTGGTACTGACGGACGAGACGATGCCCGACCTCACCGGGACGGAGTTGGCGGGTGAAATTCTTCGGCTGCGACCGGAGAGCGCGATCATACTCATGAGTGGTTACGGTGGTTCGCAACTTAGCGAGCGCGCGCAGGCGTTGGGGATCCTGGATGTGTTGCGCAAGCCGCTCCTTCGTCGCGAAATCGCAGAACCGGTTGCGCGGGCACTGCATCCGCGCAATTAGGGACCGACGCGTCCACCAGCCGCCAGAAGGAGTTTTGCCGCGTCAATGAAGCGTTGGCCGTTGGCCTGTACTTGTCCGAGCTGGGCCTGCTCATGCAATCGCTGCGCATCCAGAACCTGTACATAGCCGGCGTTGCCTGCGGCGTATGCCTCTCGAGTGAGCGAGAGCGAGGCGCTCGCGGACTCTAGCGCGTGCTGTTGCGCACTTAAGGAATCCGCATCATTGTTCAGAGCCTGCAAGCTGTCTGCCACCTGACTGAAGGCGTCCAGAACGGTCTGCCGATATGAGGCAAGAGCGGCTTGATATTCGTCCTGGGCGGCGCGTCGCTCCGCCGTCAGGGTCCCGCCATGAAATATCGGTACTGTCAAGCCTGCCAGCAGGTTAAAGGCGGTTTCCGACGGGCCGCCGGCAAGTAGGCCCTGTGACCCAAGCGCGGCACTCAACGTCAGTTGCGGATACAGGTTGGCCGTGGCGACACCGAGAGCGGCGCTTGCCGCGTGCAGCTGGGCTTCGGCTGCGCCGATGTCAGGTCGACGATGTACCAGTGCGGATGGCAACGCTACCGGCAGGTCCCGCGCAAGTTGGAGTTCGTCGAGTTCCACAGCGGGCTCCGTCCAGTCCGACGGCGTCACGCCGACCAAACTACTCAGCACATCCTGCACGACGCTCAATTCCTGGCGCAGCGGCGGCAGAAGTGTGCGATCGTGATCGGTCTGGCTCTGCGCACTGAGCACGTCCATTTCAGATACCGCGCCGGCCTCACGGGCGCCACGGATCAGCGCCAGGGTGCGCTCATCATCGGCAACGATGCCCAGAACCACGCGAATCTGCGCACGCAAAATGGCAATCTGCAGGGCCTCGATCACGACGTTGCCACTGACAGTGAGGCCGGCCGCCTGCAAGCGTTCGGCTTCGTACTGTGCGTTGGCTGTCGCCTGTTCAACACGCGATTTCGTTCTGCCGAACATGTCCACATCGTAGCTGACCACCGGCCCGGCCGCATATGCCGAATACGGCGGGAAGTCTTTTGCGATCGACCCGAGCGTGGGGGCTCCATATCGAGTGCGCTGCGTTGCGGCGGTCACGTCCAGCTGGGGATACCACGCGCCTTGCGCGGCACGAATGCGCTCGCGGGCGGTGGCGAGATGCGCCTGGGCGCTGACGAGCGACTGGTTGTTGGCAAGCGCCAACGATACCAAGCGATTGATTTTCTCCGATCCCAGCAGTGTCCACCAGGCCTCCGCGGGGCCATCGCCGAGGGACACCTGCGGAATGTCCTGCGCCGCCCCGGTCGCAGGTGCGTTCATCCCCGTCGGCGCTTGAAGATATCGGGTCTGGGACGGATCATCGGGGCGGACATATGCGACGGGTGAGGCGCAGCCGGCGCCGAGAGCGCCCGCGAGCAGCCCCGCCAGAGCGCCCACGGTGCGCAGAGCACTTGGATTGCGGGCGCTCAATGGCTCTGTACCTGTGCTGAGCCCTGCGCCAGCTTACGTACGAACAACACCGCGGCCAGTCCCAGTCCCAGCACCGCACTTTGCATGATGACGGTGTCGCCGAAGCCGAGCAGAAAGGCCTGATGCCGGATGTCCCGCCCTATGGCGATCACCGCCTCGTGGTACGCAGCGGCCGAGTCACTGATTCCGGTACTCAGGAAATGGCCAGTGAGCAATTGGAGTCGCTGGCGTGTGCTCTCGTCGAGCAAGCTCGTCTGGGCGGAGAGGATGGCGGAGTGAAACTGCTCCCGCTTCGTGAGGAAGGTCTGGATCACCGCGATCCCGACAGCGCCCCCCAGATTACGCAGCGCATTGAACAGCGCCGACGCAGAGCCCGCCTGCTCATGCTCGATAGCCGCAATGGCGATCCCCGCCAGCGGCCCCATCACCATGCCCTGTGCCACCGCGCGGACCAGACTTGCGCTGAGAAACTGTGGGCCGGAAAAATCGTCCGACAATCGCGCAGCCAGCAGACTGCCGACCACGAACAGGAAGTAACCAACGATAATCAGTCGGCGACTGTCGACGTATTGCATGATTTTCGGAATACAGGGAATTAGCGCCAACTGCGGCAATCCGATCCAGATCATGACACCGCCGATTTGCTGTGAACTGTAGCCCTGCATGCGGGAGAGGTATTCCGGAATGAGGTAAATCCATCCGAACATGGAGAAGCCGAAGATGAAGTTCGCGCAGCTCCCAAGGCCGAAGTTGCGCCGCGCCAGCAGTCGCAGATTCAGCAGGGGCGCGGCGCGCCTCAGTTCCACCCAGACGAAGGCGCACAGACTTAGTGCCGCAATGACGCTGAGACGCAGGATGAAGGAGGAGCCGAACCAGTCGTTTTTTTCACCTTCCTCCAGCACGGTCTCCAGACAACCAAGCCCGACGGCCATAGTCAGCATCCCCAGCCAGTCGCCGTGACGCAGCAGCTGCAGTTGGCGGGGCGCGCGCTCGAGGGAGTACCAGAGCATCGCCACCATGACTATACCGGCAGGCAAACTGATGAAAAAGATGGACTGCCAACCGAATGTATCGCTGAAGTAGCCACCCAGCGCCGGGCCGATTGATGGGGCAAAGATCGCGGCAATGGAATAGATCGCGAGGCCAATGGGGTACTTGGAGCGCGGCAAGCGGGTCATGATGATCGTAAATGACAGGGGGATCAGCGCCCCTCCCGCGAAGCCCTGGGCGGCTCGAATGACGATCATCTGGCCGAGCGTGTGCGCGGACGCGCATGCCGCGGTCAACGCCAGGAAGACAATTGTGCTGGACAGCAGGTAAGTGCGCAGCGAGAAAATGTTTGCCAGCCACGCACTGAGCGGAATCACGATGATTTCGGCGATCAGGTACGACGTCGTGATCCATCCACCGTCGTCCAGACCGGCACCGATGCCGCCCTGGATGTCGGCTAATGACGCACCCACAACCTGGATATTGAGGATGGCAAGAAATGCTCCAACCGTCGAACCGATGACGGCTACCCATGTCTTGAAGGACACCTCATCGGGGTTCTGCACCCTGGGCGGTAAAGGCTCTTCCCGATCGAGGGGACTGGAGGGCGCCAGCGCAATAGGGGCAACAGCCATGCTCGATACCGCGCCTCAACCTGGCCGGAGTGGTTGACGCACGGCGATTGGGGCGCCCAGGGAGGCCCCGCAGGCCGAATTCGGCGCAGCGCTGGCCGCCGGCCGCGTGTCGATAGATGCCTCGACCGACATTCCGGCACGCAGACGCCCGATCAGCGGCTGCTGCGGGTCCAGGACTATCTTCACCGGAATGCGCTGCACGATTTTGGTGAAGTTCCCGGTGGCGTTGTCGGGCGGCAGCAGGCTGAATTCAAGTCCGCTTGCCGGAGCGAGGCTCTCGACACAGCCCTGCAGGTGGGCCCCGGGAAAGGTATCCACGCGCAGCCGAACCGGTTCGCCGGCGTGTACCCGAGTCAGCTGGGTCTCTTTGAAGTTGGCCGTGACGTACACCTTGGCAAGCGGCACCAGGGCAGTCAGCTGCGTACCCGCCTGCACGTACTGGCCCAGACGCACGGTACGTGCCGCGACGACACCATCAATCGGCGCGATGATCGTCGTGTAACTAAGATTTAGAGCCGAGCGCCGTTCGACCGCCTGCGAGCGTTCCGCCAGGGCCTGCGCCTGCCCGAGCTTCGCCCGCAATACATACACCTGCTGCCGTGCGTTTGCCTGAGCCGCACGGTCACGCTCAAGATTCGCACTGCGCTCGCGTTCTTCGGCATCGGCCTCCTGCGATTGCTGCTGCGAGCCGAACCCGATCTGCGCTATCTTCCGATACCGCACCTGATTCAGACGTGCCACATCCACTGCCGACTCACTGGCGGCGACACTCGCCCGGGCTCTGGCAATCAGGGAGTCCTGTTGTGTGAGCTGTGCGCGCAGATCATCAACTTCGGCCTGAGCGGCCCGTGCATCGGCCAGCGCCTGATCGAGCGCGGCACGGAATTCCCGGTCGTCAATGCGTGCAAGCACCTCCCCGGTGTGCACCGACTGATCATCCTGCACGAGAACCGCGGAAACATAGCCAGACACCCGGGATGCAACGATGGTTGAGTCGGCCTGCACGTAGGAATCATCGGTGGACACGATGAAGCGGGCGATCGTGAAATAGTAAACCGCTAACCCAACTATCAGCACCAGGCCCAGCGGCACGGCGCCGATCAGCAGAAGATGTCGACGCAGCCACTGCCCGCCGGTCACTATCCAATCCGTGACCGGGAGAATGCCTGGAGTCCCTGATCTTTTTGCCACCAACATATCTTTGGCCTCACGGGAGGCGCGCGGCCGGGCTGGTAGGGTCGGCGTGGCTAAGGGATCGGACATGCTGCCGCCGGGCAAACTCGACATTGTGAACGTAGGGTCCCTGCAAGGTTTGCTCCGGTCCGCTCCGCGATGACAACGGGGGTAGCCGCGCTCTTGTCACTGTGATTGTTGAGAAGCAGGTGGCGGCGGCCGAAATGCGGCCCATCCGTCATGTAGTAGGACCCTCGATGGTTCATTGCCTCTGGCTCCGTTGCCGACCCCAATGTGTGCAGATTGTCCGCAACTGGTGTCTCCCGTATTTTCTTTTGCGCCGGCTTTGTTACGAATGACATCAGCCAAGTGCAACAATGAGCGCCATGACGGAAAACTGGAATGCCATCGCCATTACGATGACCCAGAGGGGATTGCGTACCTGATACCACTTCCTCGGCGCGTCATCATTGGCCCCCACTATTGCGTTTGTCGCGTGCAACGCCGGGTATGTCCGCGGTAAAGGCGATTGAGGTGATGAGCCGAATTGAGTCGGATTGGGCACCCTCTCCCGCCGAACGGGAAATTCGGCTATCAGGTTCTGAAGTCTCATGTCGCTTCTCCGTCCGACGACGCAATACCATCGTTTGTCAGGGGTAAAGGCTCACCGGTCAACGTTTCCGGTTGGTTTCTAGAGTTCCCCGGCAATGCCGAAGGCCGCGATGGCGGAGATGACAATGAGGGCCGCAGCAAAAGTGGCGCGGACCATAACGCGCAGTCGATGCGGCCTGGCTGCCTGCACTCTACTCATATGACATACCAGAGTGCTGAAATCATAGCCGTCAACGCAGTCAAGATCGATATTCCGATTACCAAAAGCAACAGGGAGATCCCAATCTGGCGCCAGATCACATTGCTGCTGCGCTGTAAGTCAACGGGCCAGGGTTTCATGGCAAATCTCGGATTTTGCAGGAATTCAATGTACATACTCTGGAATTCACTTGTTCCGAGAGCATTTCCACAGGCAGGGCCTCCGTTCCATATGCAACAACGCGGTTTGCCGTGGGGGAGAAGTCCCGACTCCATGCACATGAGCTGGGGGGATGCTGGTGGGGTGCGTGTTGTCTGAGGTGGGCTCGAGACTCTAATCTGGTAGCAAATTATTCGTGCTTCGTTGCGAGACCGCCCGGAATAGTTGTAGCTGCACTCGTAGGCGATTGCATTGGCAACACCCGGCAACCGGCTTGGAGGAGTGTTGGAATTGTTGTGCGAGTGCCGCGGCGCGGCTCACCTCAGTCCAGGATGATGAGCCGGGCGGGCCTCCGCACCTCGGGAATTAGAAGGTGTTGGATTCGGAGCGCTGTTTCCACAAGAGGGTGGGCGAGTGGGTGGTAGCCGCACGCGCTTAGCAATCGGGCCAGTGGCCTCTTCGGATCGGGACCGGCCATCGCCCACACCCTACGTTTCGACCTAGATAATTGGATTGTCGATAGCGAAGAACGTGCGGTCGAGATTCTCCATGCAGCTCGTGAAAGCGCCTCCGGAAGGATCCAGTCCTAAAGCTGCGCACGCCTTGTTCTCGCGACTGACGGTTTCCTCGGGCGATGCGTAGAAGAGAGATCTCGACGCAGCCGGGAGGGCCACCTTTGAATCGATAGCAACGCTGGGTCCGGGTAGTGTGGCGGCGATCCGCTTCGTAGCATCCAGTTCACACAGCGCGAGAGCGGGGCTGCCGTTCGGTTCACCCGAAGCCCGGCACTGGGCATCGGCTTGGCGCGCGGCCCGCGCATCAACCTTGCCTATGAGTGAGTCGGAGAGGCTCCTGATGCAGCCGCGGTAATGGCTCGTGTAGTACCGCAACTGGTCGTCACCGCGCCAGTAGCCGCCGGAGAGGGGTTCCGTGGGGCTGAGTCCCATCACAGTCTGGCAGATGTCGGCAACACGCGAGAGTCGCTCGCTATTTAGATGATCCGGATTGAAGGCCAGCGGCGGGGTGGCGCGCGCCGAAACGCCCAGGATGGTGGCAGCGCAGGAGGTGCCTTTCAGCAATCGTGCAACACCATTCTGCGGCCGATTTGGGAAGACACTTCCCGTGAACATTGAATCTCTCCCGAACTCAAAGTGGGCGACTATGACGCTTGGCGTTTTTGCTGGGGATTGAGTGTTGAGGTCACCCGAATCTGGCAATTGGCGTGTGTATGGAATCTCATGTGCTCGTCACCAGGAAATTTCAGGGTGGCAACTCACAATTGCTTCTGTAATGCCCTATTGAACGTGACGTTGCGATAGGTCCTCGCTGGGTGGGCTGAAAACAGCTTGATGCCAACTAGCACCGCCGGGAATACGGACGAAGGCGTCGCGTTCTGGGCGCGGACAATGGGAGGCTTGACAGCATGAACAATGCGATGACGCGTTACAGACGAAAGCGGCGGGTGACGGGCTGAAATGTGGCGGTGATCATCCCACCACAATGTGTGGGTGAGATAATCGCAGGGACGAGCCTTAACGAACCCATGAGCCGCAACTTTGTGCCGAGTTCGCACGCGGCTTGGGCCGAACTGACTCTCGCTCTGGGAGGGTTCGCCATCGGCACCGGTGAATTCGTCGCTATGGGGTTGTTGCCGGATGTCGCCAGCGATTTCAGGGTCACGATTCCGATGGCAGGACACGTCATCAGCGCCTACGCATTGGGGGTCGTGGTCGGCGCGCCGATCATCGCCGTACTTACCGCGCGCTGGTCGCGCCAGCGCCTGCTGGTGGCGCTGATGGCTCTGTTCTCAGTCGCCAATTTTGTCAGCACCCTGGTGCATAGTTACCCGGCGCTGATCGCGATTCGGTTCGTGGCCGGCTTGCCCCACGGGGCCTATCTAGGGGTTGCGTCGTTGGTAGCGGCTTCGCTCGCGCCCCCCAACGCCAGGGCGCAGGCCGTCGGCCGCATGATGCTCGGATTGACCGGGGCCACGCTGGTGGGCGTGCCGCTCGCCACCTGGCTCGGAGAGCATCTTGGCTGGCGCGCCGCATACATGCTGGTGGGGGGTATCGGTGTCCTGACGGGGATGCTGATCATCCGGTGCCTGCCCCGCTGCGAGCCCGATAGCGATAGGAGTCCGCTGCGCGAACTCAGCGCGCTGGGCCGGGGGCAGGTCTGGTTGACGCTGGGGATCGGGTCAATCGGGTTTGGCGGCTTGTTTTGCGTGTATACCTACATTACTCCCACTGTGACCCGCGTGACGGGGTTGCCGCTCAGTACCGTACCGCTGGTGCTCGCTGCATTCGGCATCGGCATGATCGTCGGCAATCTCGTCGGCGCGCGACTCGCGGACCGTGATCTGATGCGCACCATCGGCGGGGTGCTGATCTGGAACATGATCGTGCTCACCGTCTTCAGCCTTGGCGTCCATGAGCGCCGGCTGGCTTTCGTGACAGTATTCCTAGTGGGCACCGGCGTTGCCATGGTGCCTGCTCTGCAGACCCGGCTCATGGATGTCGCGGCGCAGGCCCAGACGTTGGCTGCGGCACTGAATCATTCCGCCTTCAATATCGCCAATGCGCTCGGCGCCTGGCTGGGCGGCATTGCCATCTCAGGCGGACTTGGATGGACATCAACCGGCTGGGTGGGTGCGCTGCTGGCAGGGATTGGATTTGTCATCTTCATCATCTCACTCGCGCAGGAGCGGGCAGCGCGGCGGACCGCTACGGCCGAGGTTGTCGCATGAACTCAGATATCGATCGCTACAAGGCCAACTGGCGCGATGAATTGAATGGGGCTGCACTGTACGCCGCAATGGCTGCGGCGGAAGCCGATCCGCAGCGCAAGGACTTGTTCCTGCAGCTTTCGCAGGCCGAGAGCGGGCACGCGAGTCTGTGGCAGGACAAGTTGCTGGCGGCCGGCGTCGCGCTCGACCCATTTGCGCCGAACTGGCGTACCCGGATCCTGGCGCGCCTGGCGGCGCGCTTCGGACCGCGCTTCGTTCTTCCGGGGATCGCGGCAGCGGAGGTCGCCGACCGCAACAAGTACGCCGGCCAGCCGGACGCGCAGGCAATTTCTGCCGAAGAACGTGGCCATGCGGCCGTGGTCGAGACGATAGCTCAAGGGCGCGGCGTCGCCGCCGATCCAGCCTCGGATATCGCGCGGGCTGAACCCTGGCATCGCGCCGCCGCTTCTGGGAATGACCTGCGCGCGGCGGTGCTCGGGGTCAACGATGGGCTGGTGTCGAACTTCTGCCTGGTGATGGGTGTGGCGGGAGCCGGTGCGATCAATCACACCGTCCTGATCACCGGCCTCGCCGGCCTGGTTGCGGGCGCCTGCTCCATGGCCCTGGGTGAATGGCTCTCCGTCGCCAACGCGCGCGAGCTGGCCCAGAACCAGATCGCCATTGAAGCCGAAGAACTCGAACAGTCCCCTGCGGCCGAACAGAACGAGCTCGCGCTGATCTTGCAGGCGAAGGGATTGCGCAAGGAAGACGCCCAACGCGCGGCAGCGCAGATCATGAAGGACAAGCGTGGCGCGCTAGATACTCTGGTGCGCGAGGAGCTGGGCATCGACCCCGCGCAGCTCGGCGGCAACCCATGGCGAGCCGCGGCGGCATCCTTTGCCCTATTCTCAGTGGGCGCCATTTTCCCGGCTGCGCCCTACTTCTGGATGCGGGGACACTGGGCACTCGGCGCCAGTGCCGCCGCCAGCGCCGTGGCACTGGCGGCGGTGGGGATGCTGACATCGCTGTTCAACGGTCGTGGTTCGTGGTTTTCGGTGCTACGACAGCTGGCTTTCGGCGGTCTCGCAGCGGGCGTGACGTATACGGTCGGCGTGGCGCTTGGTACCTCTCTGGTCTAGTGAACCGCAGCGGCCTCGCTGCTGTAAGTGGGGCTGTCCGCATACTTGCTGGGGAGATTCCACATGCGGGCGGCATACCAGACCGCCCAGGAGATGACGAACAAAACCGAGCCTGGACTCGGTTACCGTATCTGCGCGTGACTCGCGGCCGTTTACGCCACGTCACCGGCACTCGCTGCAGTGAGCTGAACGGGATCCACCGCCGTCGCTCGGTAGCAGGGTGCTGTCCCGATGGGCTGGCCGCGCCTAATGAGTCTGGTGCCTCTCAGCTTGTGTGGCCGCGCCTGCATCCAGTGTTGCTAAGCCTCCGATGGCGCACCAGTCAAGGTTGCTGCCGCCGTTGGCGAGCAGACGCAAGAATCGGTCTCGCAGCAGGCTGGCGAACGGCATGGGCACGGACAGGCTCTCGGCGGCAGCCAGGGCGAGGCGGATATCTTTAAAGCCCAGTGGCGCCGCGAACCCAGGCGGCTCAAACTGCGAGTCGGCAATCAGGGCGCCGTAAGTCACATAGGCGGGCGAATTGAACAGGGTGGAGGTCAGGATGTCGACGTAGGCCCGCCTATCGATGCCCGCTTTACCGGCCAGTGCAATTGCTTCACCCAAAGCCTCGATGGCTGCTGCCAGGAGGAAATTGCCGCTGAGTTTCACCAAATTGGCAGCCGAAGGGTCGGTGCCAATGGGCAGGGTTTTTTGTCCCATGACGTCGAGGAGCGGCTGGCACTCCTTGATCGTACCGGGGGCGCCGGCCACGACTATGAAGAGCTTTCCCAGGGCGGCCATGTTGGGACGGCCGAAAACGGGCGCGCAGATGTAGCGCTGCCCGGCGTTTGCGTGGGCCTCGGACAATTGCCTGGAAAGTGCAACACTGATCGTGCTCATGGAGATGTGGATGGCGTTGGCCGACATACTGTGGATCAGACCGCCAGGCGCAAATACGATCTCGGACACGGCGGCGTCGTCCGCGAGCATTGTGACCACCACCTGGGCACTTCCGGCATCCGCGACCGTGGTGGCCTTGCGGGCCCCAAGGGCGACCAGCGCGGCGCTCTTGTCGGGGCTTCGGTTATAAACCTGCAAGTCGTGTCCGGCCTTGATCAAGTTGGTCGCCATGGCGGAGCCCATGTTTCCGAGACCTATAAATCCAACCTTCATGATGTTGATTCCTCGTTGATGGGCTAAAGAGGCCGCTGCGGCGGTGCCATGAAATCGGGACCGACCGGGTCGGTGATCGATGCGATGAGAATACGCTGAATCCGCTCGCGATCCGTGGCGCCGATTGACCAACTGGAGACGGTGACCGAGGCATTGAGCTGATCGGGGTGCCGGGCACCCCAAAGGGCGACGCTGATGCCCTGATCGAGCATCCAGCGCACCGCCAGCTGGATCACCCCGCAGTGATACCGGCGGTGCGCGAGTTGATCAAGTTTCTCCACCGCACTGAGGTATTGCGCAAAGCGCGGCCGCTGAAATTTGGGGTCGATGTTGCGCAGGTCATCGGCGGGGAACAGGGTGTCGGCGCGCATCCGCCCGCTCAGCAGGCCGCGGCACAGGGCCCCATAGCCCAGGGTCACGATGTCGTTCATGAGGCAATAGGGCAGGACGTCGGCTTCAATCCCGCGCTCGAACAGATTGTAGGGCGCCTGTACGACATGCAGGGGTGCAACCGTGCGAAAGCGTTCCATCTGGGCAACGGAAAAATTGCTGACGCCGATGGCCCGGATCTTACCCTGCTGGTAAAGGCTATACATGGCCTCGGCGGTTTCTTCCACCGGAACCAGCGGGTCCGGCCAGTGCACCTGGTAGATGTCGATGTAATCGGTGCGCAACCGACGCAGCGAGTCATCAACTTCCAGGAGTATCCGGTCACGGGATGCATTGCGGTAGACCTGTCCGCCGCGCCACTCCACTCCCGTCTTCGTCGCGACCAGTACCTGGTCGCGACGAGTCGCGATTGCCGCGCCGACGATTTCCTCGGCGACTCCAAATCCGTAGATCGGTGCGGTGTCGATCAGATTAATGCCCTGATCCAAGGCGGCGCGGACAGTGTCGATCGATTCGCGTCGATCCGTGCCGCCCCACATCCAACCACCCATGGCCCAGGTTCCGAGGGCTACCCGCGATGCCTTCATATCAGCGCCGGGGATCTCCACAAACTCGGTTTCCGGGCTGGAATTACGTGCTTTAGGTGATGGCGACATGGTCTGTGTCCTTCTGTGTGGACCAGTGGAAGATAGGGTCTGGAGATTTTGCGCGGAACCACGCACGCCGCAGCAGTGGCAGCCCAGATCGACGTTCGACCTGCGGGCTGCGGCTGATGCCGCTCAGACACCAGCTGCAAAAGTGCTCACAGTTGTTGGTGAGCAGCCGATAGTTGTCCTCGCCGAGGCGCGATCGGGCGCGCCGAACGATCTCCTCAGGTGAAAAGGGAAGCCGCAGGTGATGCACGACGCGCACGGGGTGCCCGAGCGCAAACTCGGCAACTGACACCTCCTGGACCGACCCACTGGGTCTGAATGCCGACAGACCGGGGTAATGGACGATCCGACCGTCGCCAACATAGATGCCGTGGTGGGTGTAACCGAAACGTGAGGTCGTCATATGGGTGCCGATGTCGGGTGTCTGGTCAAGGTCCGAGGTCAGACGTGCACAGCCGTGCCCGCCGTCGACTGCATTGGAGATCCCGGCCATGATTCGCTCACGACCTCGTGACCAGACGTCCGTGCGGGTCGAGCACGATTCCAGGCTGCGCGATGGCTCGTCCGCGCACCTCCACCTTGCCTGATCGGACGTAGACGACACCGCCATTTGCTGCCATGTTCTGCCACTCCTGTTTGAGTCGACCGGACCGCTCTGGCACCGACCCTCGGTGACGCCCAGCCGCTGATCGTATGGTGGCTAATTTCCGCCACTACCGTTGCGTACCAATTGCGAAACTGGGAGGGTGCGTTACAGGCGAAGCGCCGGATTGGATCGGGCTGCCAGACCCCCGACGGTCAGGAGGAGGTGCCAGAGGCGCCCTTGATGGCATCCAAGACCCGGGTCGAGTAGACCAGCGCAGCGCCGGCATTGACGGAAATGGCGACTCCCAGCGCTTGTGCAATCTCCTGAGGAGTCGCGCCATGGCGTAGTGCGGCGGCACTGTGCACGGCGACGCAACCATCGCAGCGCAGCGTGACGGCGGCGCCCAGTGCGATGAGCTCGCGTATCTTTGCGCCCAGAACGTCTTTGTTCGGAGCGGCGCCGCTGAGTTGCGCGTATCCCTTGACGGTGTCCGGATTGAGCTGGGCCAGCTCCTTGACACGAGCCGTGAGCTGCGTGCGATATTGGGTCCAATCAAGCATCATGGCTCGCTCCTTTTGCGCAGGCTATCGAGACGATGGTGGCTCAATGGCTGAGGGCCCAGATGTATGCTGCCACCGCGGATACCTGTTCAGGAGTCAGCTGGGCGCCACCCATCGGCGGCATGGGGGAACGGAACTTCTTCGGCTGTGGGACACCTTGGGTGATCGTTTTGGTGATTGCGGGGTAGCTGCCGTCGCCCCATAGCCAATGAGTACTGGTCAGGTCGGGGCCGAGCGTCGTGCCAGTGGCGCTTGCGCCGTGGCAGCCGGTGCAGGCCGCGCCACCGATCTCACCGTGATAGATGCGATTGCCCAGGACTACCATCGCCCGGGTCGCACCGGCCGGAACACGCAGACGCGCTGCGGCGATCGCGGCCGCTCCGGCATCCGGGTGCGTGCCCTCCGGAGGCTGGGCGTCTGCGACCTGAATGGCACCGGCGGGCGCTGCGGAGCCTGGACAGGGCGTGATGGACTCCGGACCGCCAGCCTCCGGCCCCTCGTGATAGGTGATACGGTAGATCCGACCGCGCACATCATCCGACACGTAGAGTGAGCCGTCCGGACCCACGGCGACCCCGGATGGCCGATGCAGGGCCTGATCCGGTGATTTCACCGGCCCGGCAAACCCGTCGGCAAAGATTTGGCATTGACCGGTTGCCTGGGCTCCCCTCAATCCCTGAAAGACGATGTTGTAGCCGCCCTGGGGATACGGCGCGCGATTCCATGAGCCATGAAAGGCGATGAAAACTCCACCGCGATAGCGGGCCGGGAATTGCTGTTGGTCGTAGCGCGCCATGGCGTTCGGCGCCCAATGTGCCGGAAAAGCGGCGATGGGAGCGCGCTTAGTCGCGCATGGGCCCACCGCTTTGCCGCCGTCGCCGCCGTACTCGGGGGCAAGCACCAGTCTGCCCCGCACGCCGTCGTAGTAGCACTCCGGCCAGCCGTAGTCTGCGTCCTGCTGCAACAGCAGCAGTTCCTCCGCGGGTTCGGTCGCTTCCTCTTCAGGCTTGTACCGCTCCGGCCAGTTGGAATGCAGCTGGTCGCGTCCGTGCTGGGTCACGAACAGATAGTGTCCCCTGGGGTCGATCGCGAAGCCCTCCCCGTTACGTATGCCCGTGGCATAGCGGTCGGCCGGTGAGAATTGCTGATTCGTCTTGTCCGCGTCATAGCGCCAGATTCCGCCGCGGGTCTGCAACTCCGCGCAGGGCACGAGCCCCGGTGATTTGGGTGACCGGTTCTGTCCCTGGCAGGCGTTGGTTGCGGTTGCGACATCGATGTACAACGACCCGTCGCGGTCAATTGCGAAGGGATGCATGGGATGGTCACCACTGAGCGGCAAGCCACTGACAATGGTGACCGCAGGGCCGCTCGGGACGATGGATCTGCCGTGCAGCGCGTAGCGGACGATCTTACCGTTACTCTCGGCGAACAGATTTCGTTGATAGAGCCCGATGCCGGTGCCACCGGTATCGCCGCCTTGAACTGTCCCGCCGAAACGGCGAATGACATTGGCCTTTCCCGTACCCGCCGTGTCCTGCAGCGCGACCAGGAAGCCGCCTGCGTGTGGCTTGTCGTTGCCGTAATAACGCCCGGACCAGGTGTTGACGTATACAACGCCGCTCGGCGCGACGATCAACTGGCGAGCATGCCCGATGCCATCGGCAAAGACGCTGGCGCAAAAGCCGGGGGGCAATATCAGCCCGCTGTCGGATTCAGGGCATTGGCCGTTTGCCGATTGAGCCGCCGCCGGGGGTAGTGTGGCGCACCAGCTGCCGAGTACCAGAGGCACGAGCCAGACGGTCCGGAGACGTCGGAATGAACTCATGCGCATCCTCCGAAGTATTGCCGACAGCGACATTCATGCGCCTGTGGCGGGTTCAGGAATCGATCCAACATACCAAGTGCCGGGAGTGGCAACACGTCACTGTCGCTCCACTTGAAATCAAATCCGTGAGTAATACGGCGGAAGCCTGAAATTGAATCAATCGCGTGCATCACGCCGCCGCGGCTCCCAGGCTACGGATTGCTTCGATCATTCTCGTAAGCACCGCCTGCGCATCGCCATACACCATCTTGCAGTTGTCGGCATAGAACAGCTCGTTCACAATACCGGCGTAGCCCGTACCTTCACCGCGCTTGACGACGTACACCGCCTTGGACTTGTCGGCATTAAGAATCGGCATGCCATAGATCGGTGAGGACTTGTCGGTGCGCGCGGCGGGGTTCACGACGTCATTGGCGCCAATGACGAGCACCACGTCGGTGTTAGCGAACTCGTCGTTGATGTCTTCCAGCTGAAAGATGAGGTCGTAGGGCACCCCCGCTTCGGCGAGCAGAACGTCCATATGCCCGGGCATGCGACCCGCCACCGGGTGAATGGCAAATTTCACGCCGACGCCGAGCGACTGCAAGAGCTTGGCAAACTCATAAAGCTTCTGTTGCGCCTGGGCGACGGCTAGGCCATAGCCGGGCACGACGATTACGGTGCTGGCATAGCGCATGAAGATCGCGGCATCCGCGGCGTCGACTGGCTTGAGACTGCCATTGACCTGCTGCGCCTTGTGCGTCGCAGGTGCGCCGAAGTCTCCGAAGAGCACGTTGCGGACCGAGCGGTTCATCGCCCTGGCCATCAGCAATGTCAAGAGCAGGCCCGAGGCGCCGACCACCATGCCGGCGATCATCAGCGTCGGTATCTGCAGAACGAATCCCTCGAGCCCAACAGCGAGTCCCGTGAATGCGTTGTAGATCGCGATCACAACCGGCATGTCCGCGCCGCCGATCGGCAGCGTGGTCAAGATTCCGAGTACGAGCGCGCAGCCAAAAAAGAGTTCGATCAACTGGGTACGCGGCAGCGCCGGATCAACCCCCCCTGCGGCGATAAACACGAGGTAACTGCCCAGGGCAATCGTCGCGAGCAGGACGACGCCATTGAAGGCATGCTGGCCGCGTATTCGCAGCGGTCTCCTGATGATGCCATCGAGTTTGGCCCATGCAATCAGGGAGCCGGACAGTGACACGGCCCCGATCAGTGCGCCGATAAGGGCTACGATGAGCGGGGGCAGGCCGCGCGTTCGATTGCCGAAGAGCTCCACCGCGGCAATCGCTCCGGCCGCGCCACCGCCCAAACCGTTATAGAGCGCCACCAGCTGCGGCATCGCCGTCAGGGCGACCTTCCTGCCGCTCCACCAGGCGAGTCCACCACCGATGAGCAGGGCGCAAAGGGCAAGTCCAATGTTGACGAGGAGGTGGGGCTTTGCGGCGGGATCGATATTGGTGATGTAAAGAAAACTGGCCACCACCGCGGTCAGCATGCCCAGACCCGCATAGGACATGCCTGACCGTGCCGTCAGCGGGGAGGACATTCGCCACAGGGCAAACATGAAAAGAAAGGACACGCCGAGGTCGATCGTGCCAATCGCCAGTTGGAGAAGCATTGTGAGCATTGTGCGTCCTCACCCCTTCTTGCGGTGGGAGGTCCTGGCGTGGCCGGAACGGGAATGGTTCGCTTTAGCGCGCCTGGCATCGGCGCCGCTGACTTTGAACATGGCGAGCATTCGATCGGTCACCGCATAGCCGCCGGCCGCATTACCCGCGCCAAGGAGCACCGCGAAGAATCCGATGAACTGCTCCGGGACTGTGCTCGCGTTGAGCAGGGCGTACAGCCCACCGATCACTACGATTCCGTGCACGAAATTTGAACCGGACATCAGCGGCGTGTGCAGGATCGCCGGAACGCCGCGAATAATAACCCAGCCCGCAAAGGCGGCGAGCAGGAAGATATACAGGGCGACGAATCCGGTTATCTGTATGTGAAAGTCCATCACGGTGTCGCATTCTCGATCGGACTGATGTTCCCGCCATGGGTGAGAACGGTCTTGGCGAGAATCTCATCGCCCCAGTCCAGGGAGATGACGTTCTCCTTCAACATCAGGGCGAGTAGGTTGTATTGATTCCGCGCGTACAATTCACTGGCGTCCTCGCCGATCAGAGCGGGAACGTTCAGCGGCGCCACGATCGTGACCGGTCCGACCTGCACGGATTCGCCGGGCTTGGAGTCTGCACAGTTGCCGCCACCTTCGGCGGCCAGGTCAACGATCACTGCCCCGGCTTTCATCGCCAGCACCTGTGCGTGACTGATGAGCTTTGGCGATGGCCGGCCGGGAACGGCAGCAGTGGTGATGATGAGGTCCGCCTTCTGGATATGACTGCTTAGCGCCTCGGCGACCCGTTGCGCCTCCTGAGGATTGAGCTCACGCGCATAGCCGCCAGCACCGCGAGCGTCGACGCCGGTGTCGACGAAGGTCGCGCCCAGGGACTGAGCCTGCTCGGCGGTTTCCGGGCGCACGTCGTAGCCGGAGACCACTGCTCCCAGGCGGTGTGCGGTGGCAATCGCCTCGAGGCCGGCGACACCGAGTCCCATCACGAACACATGGGCCGGTCCGATGGTGCCGGCCGCAGTGGTGAGTTTCGGCAAGAGGCGAGTGAGGCGGGTTGCGCCAAGCTGCACGGCGTAATACCCCGCCAGGGCGGATTGACTCGACAGTGCGTCCATCGCCTGAGCCCGCGTTATCCGCGGCACGCGTTCCATCGCGAAGCAGGTGATCTTTTTCTCCCGCAGACGCTGGACCAGCGCGGGCTCCTGATGGGCGTAAACATAGGAGATCAGTATCGAGCCTTCCTTCATGGCATCGATGTCATCCAACGGTGGAGGTTGCACGGCCAGGACCACGTCAGCCTCCTGCAGCAGGGCCTTGCGATCAGCGGTGAACGCGACGTCCCTGAATGCCGAGTCAGGCAGATGAATGCCTTCTGCCGCACCAGCCTGCATGTGCAATTTGGCGCCGAGCTTGACCAGTCTGGGCACCACCGAAGGCACTAATGCCACACGCCGCTCATGTGGCTGTGTTTCCTTCAATACTGCGACCCTGACGTACATCGGATGCTTACTCGACTGAGGGCTGCGCGGGGCGATTGACGGTGCGATGCGCAACATCGGCATCCAGGGCCGCAAGCCCGCCGATGGCGCTCCAATCCAGCTGATCCCCGCCGCGGGCGAAAATCCTCAAGAACTGATCGTGCAGCAGTCCGGCAACCGGCATCGGAACACTGAGCGACTCCGCGGCGGCCAGCGTGAAGCGAATATCCTTGTAGCCAAGCGCGGCGGTGAAGGCCGCGGGTGCGAACCGCGTGTCGGCAATGAGGTCGCCGTACGTTTTATAGGCCGGCGCAGTGAGCACAGTGGAGGTAAGCGCGGCTACGTAGGTGCGGGGGTCTATGCCAGCCTTGGCGATCAATGCGATTGCCTCACCCAGTGCCTCGATGGCTGCGGCCTGCAGAAAATTGCCGCTGAGTTTGACGAGGTTGGCCGTCCACGGTTCGCGGCCGATCACTACGGTTTTCTGACCGATGGCGTCGAACAGTGGCCGGCAAGTGTCAATCGACACGGCGTCCCCAGCGGCTACGATGAACAGCCGGCCGGTTGCCGCGGCGTCGGGACGGCCGAATACCGGCGCCGACACGAAGCATTGGGCCGCCGCTGCGTGCGCTTGCGCCAGGTGCCTGGAAAGTTCCACGCTGATTGTGCTCATCGACAGATGGATTGCGCCCTTGGGGAGGTTTGCAAGCAACCCATCCTGGGCGAAGGCGACGGCAGTGTCCGCAGCGTCATCCGCCAGCATCGTGATGACCACTTGTGCATTGCACGCGTCGGCAATGTTGTGGGCCACGTGGGCACCAAGTGGCAGTAGCGCCTGCGTGTGACCGGGGCTGCGATTGAAAACGGTCAGGTCGTGCCCGGCCTTCAGCAGGTTCTGCGCCATCGTGGCGCCCATATGGCCGAGGCCAACGAATCCAATCTTCATGTTTATCGGTCCTCAGGATGTCTGCAGGACCGATGCTGGCGCCGGGCCGTTTCGGCGCTGTTACGGCGGCATGCGCCCGCGTTGCAGATGAATTAGTTATGTGCCGCGACGTTGCGGCGATAGGCACGGGGAGTTTGGCCGGTGACCCGGCGAAAGGCCGTACAGAAGGCGCTGGTATCGTTGTATCCGATGCTGTGACCAACCTCGGTCACGGAAACTGTGTGTCCGGCCAGCAGTTGCTTGGCATGTTCCATGCGCTGCCTCAGGTGGTAGCGCTGTGGCGGAATGCCGAAGGATTGGCGAAAGGCACGGCAGAAATAACTGGCGCTGAGTCCAACCAGTCCCGCAAGCTCGGCCAACGAGATCGGTTCCCCACGATGCTCTTCGATATATGCGATGGCCTTGTGTCGTTGCCACGCCGCCAGTCCGCCGGCGGTGGACACGGGATTCACATGTGCTTCGGCACTGTACACCAGCTCATGCGCCAGGACCACACGGAGCGCTTCGAGGTAAGGCCGAGGTTCACGTCCGCCGCGGTTAAGTGCAGTGGAAAACTTCAGCGCCGTGTGCATCAGGGCGGTGTCCTCACAGAACAGTCGCGGAGCTGGTGACGAATTTGCGGCGTCCAGATCGGTGATGCGCGCCAACTGGGCGGGGTTCAGGTAAAAAAAGACCAGCCGCGAGAGCGACAGCGGTACATGCCAGTCGTGGTAGCGGTGGCCGGCCGGCACGAAGAGAAGCTTCCGGCTGCAGTCGCGCACCGCGGATGTCAACCGGCCATCGATGTCAGGACAGCCGCTGCAACGCACATCGTGTTCGTGGAGCGCCAGCAGGTGGCGTCGCGCGCAATAGCGGTAGTCGATTCTTTCCAGGCGGGCGGCCTGGATGATCTCGACGATTAACCCAGGCACACTCATGCTCTGCCGGGTGACCGCATCGCCCGGGTACACGTGCACCAACGGTTCGGCCGAGTCTTCGATCGTAAGCGTGGCCGGAGGTCTTTCCTCGCACCAAAGGTCGGGCATGGGCTTTCCTTACCGAATGAGCGGCGCAAACGCGGCGGCACCACAGATGCCGGGATACTTATCAGCGTGGAGGACTCCCGCAACCGGCACCCACGGAATCAGTCGTGGATAGCAAGCCGCTGCACAAGGTGGGGGCCGGTAGAACGGCACCCTCAGCCGGACCACCGCGTTCCGCGCCGATCCTTCCACGGACCGCCATCGAGGTAGCGCTCAGGATAGAGGGCCTTGGAACGCGGATCCTCCGCGGTGTCGAGTTGCAGGACCATCCACTTTGGATACGGAACGCCAGGATCTGAAGCTGCGTCCAGCAGCCGGACATCCTCCTCCGAGAGCCGAAGGTCGGTGGCGCAAATGTTGTCCTCCAGTTGCTCAGCCTTGCGGGCAGCGACGATTACACTGCTGACGGCCGGGCGTCCGAGCAGCCACGACAGAGCCGTGCGTGCCGGGCTGGCCCCATGGCGGCGGGCTACCTCGCTCAGCGCTTCCAGGACGCGGTAGCCCAGTTCCTTTTCGAAGGGTACGAACGCTCCGGCCTCGGCGAATCGTGTCCCGGCAGGCGCCGGATTGGCGCGGCTGTACTTGCCTGAGAGGAAGCCGCCGGCCAGCGGGCTCCAGACCAGGATACCCATGCCGTGGTACTCGGCGAAGGACTGGAACTCGTACTCGAGTCCGCGGCCGACGAGACTGTAATACATCTGTGCCGTCACAAATTGTTCCAAACCCAGCTGCTCCTGCAGCATGACGGCCGTGGCCGCCTGCCAGGACATGAAGTTGGACAGTCCGATATAGCGCACCTTGCCCTGGCGTACCACATCGTCCAGTGTGCGCACAGTTTCCTCCAGCGGCGTGTTACTGTCCCATCCATGGACTTGGTATAGATCGATGTAATCGGTCTGCAGTCGCTTAAGACTGTCATTCACCTCGCGCATGATGTTGACTCGGGTCGCACCACTTCGATTGAGATTGTCGGCCATGGGGAGCCGGAATTTGGTGGCCAGGACCACATCCGCGCGGACGCCTTTCAAGGCATTGCCCACCAGTGTTTCACTTTCACCCAAACTGTAGACGTCCGCGGTGTCGATGAAATTGATGCCCCGGTGCAGCGCCAGCCGCACCATTCGCGTGGCGTCGTCCTGACCAAGATTTCCCATATTCATCTTGGCCCCGAACTGCATCGTCCCTAGAGCCAGTTCGCTCACGATGAGGCCGGTATTCCCGAGCTTTCGATACTTCATGTCCCGTACTCCTTTTGTCACTGGCGGGGCATCGACTCGCCTTGATCGACCGACGTCCACGTCGTGTCGGGCTGATAGCTGCCCATCGTGCTGGCAAGCTTCAGCGTTTCTGGTCCGAGGTCCTTTTCGGACAGACCGCCGCTTTGGGTGACGATGAAGGTCATTACGCCGGAGGAACGGTACACGGCGGGGTATGCGACGGCGGCCAATTCGCCGTCAGAAGTGGAAAGCGTATGGAAGTAGTAGCCATGAAACAGGATAGGACTATGCATCTTGGAGGAGGCGTCTCCGGAGAGCACCGAGTTGCACAAACCGATTGCCGTCAGTTCGTTCTCGCCAATGCGTCGAAACAGGATCTCCTCCGATCCGACGTCCGAATCGAACCGCCACTGGCCGTTCTCTAATACCAGGGGAATCGGAAAAGGCCAGTTCTCCGCGCCGATGTACAGCGTCGTCGGGGCGCCGTGGCTGCGCGCCCAGCGGTGCATTTGACGATACTTCTGGACGAAATATTGACGGTCAAGCGCGTCTTGCGCCTTGTCTTCGGCGCTAAGGAGTGACTTTACGCCACCGAGAATTCGTATCAGCGCGCGCTCGTCCTGCCCGCCGACGGCGGCTACCAACGCGCGGCTCGCGTCCTCGGGAGACGCGAAGGTCGCCTGGCCTTGTGCTGCTGCGAGACTTCGTGTGACAGGCGCAGCGGCCAGCAGCGCGAAGACCAATAGTGCAGCGCGAGCATAGGTGGATTTGCCAGAGGTAGGCTCGCTAAGTTTGCTCGGTGTCGCGTACATATGGGTCAACTCCTTGGACGTGAACAGACGAATCTCCAATCGGAATTTCATCGATGACCCCCGCCGCCGCCGCCATGAAATCCGCCACCACCATTGAACCCACCGGCAGCATGAAAACTTCCGCCAAAGCTGGATCTGCCGCGACTGGAGAAGGTACGGGTGTCCCCACCGTGATTGAAACCGCTGAACGCGCCGGTGTGCGCACCGTAATCGAATGACGAGCCATGGGCGAAGCCGGCGGACCGGTTGAAGTCGCCGCGTTCGCCGGCGAGCCCATTTGCGTGGTTGAAGTCGCGGGTGTGGGAGACATAGCGTTGGTCCCCATAGCGCAAGTCGTCTCCGCGCCAGTCCGGTCGCCAATGGTTCCATCCCCAGCCGAACCCACCGTAGAGGCCGATACCGATTCCCAGCCCCCATTCCACGCCAACTCCGTCAAAATAGAATCCGGGATACCAGTACCAGTCGTCATAGGGATCCAGCGCCGCCCCGTAAACGCTCCACGGATCATATTCCGGAATGTAAACGACCTGCGGATCGGCGGGTTCAATCGAGATCGAATCGTCCTGGGTCGTCACGGACTCCTGTGGAGTGCTTTTCAGATTACCGGCCTGCTGTGCCCGTTGACGCATGACCTGGATTGCGGCGAGTACCGGCTCCGACCCGTCCAGGTACGCCTCCCCGAGGGCGGAAGTCCACGACAGATTCGTATCCAGCATGCTGAGCAATCCCGGGAACTGCGTGAGGGCCTTGACGCTCGGATCCCAGGGCTGCGAATCAACCGCCTGTGCAAATGCTGCGCCTTTCAGACCCGAATTGTGTTGCAGCCAGCGGTCGGCCTCCACGACCTGCGTTGGGTAGGTGGCCCCGGCCAGAATCTGTGCCACAAGCTCATCCGGATATAGGGCAATCGGCGCTACCAATTGCTGCAGTTCCTCGGGCGACTGCTGCGGCCCCGGCACCGGAGCGGGTATCGCGTTAGCGTAGGATTCCGGGGCGGCTTCGGTCACCTCGGTGGCGCATCCCGAAGCAAATCGCCCAGATAGGATAGAAGCGATGAGTAGCAAAGAGAACGTTCGCCGCAACCGCGTCATTGCCGAAACTCCCGCGTCGAGATCTGAAGACGCGATTAAGGTGCCACCGAATACGAATCAACATTCATGGCGGCCGGTTGCCGAGTGATTACGCGGCGCTGGGGGAGTGCTACAGCTGAAATCCCTCTCCTTCGAATTCCGCTCGCGCGTGGTGGATCGCAGATCATCAGCCCGGTTGCGAACGCGATCCGGGGAATCGATCCAGAAATATTCTTGTGCCAGGACATGTCTACCTTGCACGGCACGGCACTTGCGCGCTCAAGGAGAATCCTATGAAGATCAGTCGAGTGTTTGCGACGGTTGCCGCCGCCTTGATAACTGCCATGTGGATCGGCGCGTTGGCCCTTGCCTCTGTCGGCTAGCCCAGCCCTCAGGGCCGATCATTCCGACGCGCCTGCGGCAGCGGCCGGCGTGGCCTGTTACACGCGTAACCTGGGAGTGTGATTCCGCAATACCTCGAACATCTGGCGGCATGACGCTGCCGTGACAGTTTGAGAAAGCACGGCCTGGCGCTTTCATTCGCAACGACAGGCCCCTTTTGCGTCAAATGCACAGCTTTGGATGCAGACCGTGAAGGCGGAGTTCGTGAGAATTACACAGTCCCAATCACGCAAGACATGGTTGACGCGCGGAGCGTACGGCCGCCGCTGCGGATCGACATGCTCGCCATAGTCCGAATTGCGCTCAGGCGGCCCTATACATTCATCGTAGTGGCCATTCTGATATTTCTGTTCGGCGTGCTATCGGCGCTGCGCATGCCGGTGGACATTTTTCCAAGCATCAATATCCCGATCATCGCAGTCGCCTTCCAGTACCAGGGGCTGCCGCCGGATGATATGGTGGGTCGCATTCTCACTCCGTTTCAGCGCGCGTTGACGACGACCGTCAATGACATCGAACACATTGAGGCCAACTCCTACACTACCTTCGGGATCGTCAAGATCTTCTTCCACCAGACCGCCAATATTGCCACTGCAAACGCCCAGGTCACGGCGATCTCGCAGTCACTGCTCAAGCAAATGCCGGTGGGTACAACCCCGCCATTGATCGTCAACTACAGCGCCTCAACGGTACCGATCATCCAGCTGGCACTGTCCGGAAACGGCCTGACCGAACAGAACCTCACCGACATCGGGATGAACTTCGTGCGTACGCGCCTGGTCACGGTACAGGGGGCCGCGATACCGTATCCCTTCGGCGGCAAGACCCCGCAGGTGATGTTCGACCTCAACACCGCGGCAATGCAGGCGCGTGGTCTGACGGGATTGGATGTTGCCAACGCGCTGGCGGCCCAGAATCTGATCACCCCGGTAGGCACCGCCAAGATCGGCCTCGACGAATACACGGTGAACCTGAACAGCGCACAGCCGAACATTGCGGACCTCGGCGACCTGCCGATCAGGAACGTTGGGGGAGCCATCGTCTACATGCATGATGTCGCGCAGGTTCACGATGGCAATGCAGTGCAGACCAATATCGTGCATGTCGATGGCAACCGCTCCGTGCTTCTGAGTGTATTCAAGAATGGCGCCACCTCGACGCTCGATATCGTCAGCGGCATAAAGGCGATGTTGCAAATCATAAAACCGTCGCTTCCGGACGCCCTCGACATCAAACCGATAGCCGATCAGTCGATGTTCGTGCGCAGTTCCATTCAGGGTGTGATTCGTGAAGGCGTGATCGCCGCGGGCCTGACAAGCCTGATGATCCTGCTGTTCCTGGGAAGCGCGCGTTCGACGCTCATCGTAACCATCTCGATTCCACTGTCCATCCTGGGTGCGATTTCGACGCTGTCTGCAACAGGCGAAACGCTCAATATCATGACCTTGGGTGGGCTGGCGCTTGCCGTCGGTATCCTGGTAGACGAGGCGACGGTCACCATTGAAAGCATCAACTACCACCTGGAACAGGGTAAGGACGTGGAAGCAGCCATCCTTGACGGCGCATCGCAGATCGTGGTGCCCGCGTTTGTCTCCCTGTTATGCATCTGCATCGTGTTCGTTCCCATGTTTTTCCTCAGTGGCGTAGCCGGCTTTCTGTTCGTGCCGATGGCGAAAAGCGTGATCTTCGCCATGGTGTTTTCCTTCCTGCTCTCGCGGACGTTGGTGCCGACGTTGGCGAAATATCTGTTGCGTCGGCACGTGGTGCCGGTGAGCGGGCAGGTTGCGACAACCGAGTCATCGCTCTCACGGAACCCGCTGGTGCGTTTCCAGCAGGCATTCGAGCAGCGCTTCGAACAGTTACGTGTCGGGTACCGAAGCCTCCTGGCACTGGCCATAGAGCATCGCGGGCGGTTCCTCGGGATGTTCCTCGGGTTCGTGGGGGCCTCGTTCTTGCTCGTGCCGTTTCTGGGTCGTAACTTCTTTCCGCAGGTGGACGGCGGACAGATGCTTTTGCATGTGCGCGCTCCGGTCGGCATGCGTATCGAGGAAACGGCGGCCCGTTTCAATGACGTGGAGACGTTCATTCGGCAGATGATTCCACCGGCCGAGGTGGGAAGCGTGGTGGACAATATCGGCACCTATCTGTCATCAATCAACACGATCTACAACAATACCGGAACCATCGGTGAGTCTGATGGCGATATCCAGATCTCGCTGAATCCGGGGCATGCGCCGACCGCAGACTATGTTCGCCTCCTGCGCCAGCAGTTACCGAGCCGCTTTCCGGGCATGAGTTTTTCGTTTCTGCCCGCGGACATCGTCAGTCAGATACTCAATTTCGGCGCGCCGGCACCGATCGACGTGCAGGTGCGCGGCAATGATCTGAATGCCGACTATGCTTACGCCAACAAGCTGCTGTTGCAGATCCGGCAGATCAGCGGCGTTGCGGACGCGCGCATTCAGCAATCGAACGAGCAACCGACGATCAACGTGAATATGGACCGTACCCGTGCGCAATATACCGGCGTGACAGCGGCCGACGTCACCAACAGTCTGGTGGTCAATTTGGCCAGTTCCAGTCAAGTGGCCCCCACCTACTGGCTCAATGAGAAAAACGGCGTGACGTATCCGATCGCCCTGCAGACGCCACAATACCAGATTCACACGCTCCCGGAGCTCAGAGACCTGCCGATCAACGCTGTTGGAAATCCAACCACCGTGCTTGGAGCGATTGCCGAGGTGCGACGTACCAGCAGTGATGCAGTGGTCAGTCAGTACGATATCTCGCCGCTGGTGGACGTATATGCGACGACCCAGGACCGGGACCTGGGCGGTGTCTCGAGCGACATTCGGAAGGTGCTTATCCAGAATGCCAAAGACAAGCCCAAAGGGGCCATAGTGGAGTTGGTGGGGCAGACGGCAACCATGAGGAGCGCCTACACAGGCCTGGTAGGTGGCCTGGCGGGGGCCATCGTGCTGATTTATTTCCTGATAGTGATCAACTTTCAGTCGTGGAGTGATCCTTTCGTGATCGTCACGGCGTTGCCTGCGGCACTTGCGGGAATCGTCTGGATGCTGTTCGCGACACACACGACGTTGTCGGTGCCGGCGCTTACGGGTGCGATCATGTGCATGGGGGTTGCTACGGCTAACAGCGTGCTCGTCATCAGTTTTGCGCGCGAGCGTCTCAATGAGCTTGGTGATGCGACGCAGGCAGCGCTGGAGGCGGGATTTGTGCGGCTAAGGCCGGTGATGATGACGGCGCTGGCCATGGTGATCGGGATGCTGCCCATGGCGCTGGGCCTGGGAGATGGCGGAGAGCAGAACGCACCGCTTGGGCGAGCCGTTATCGGCGGCCTGCTCTTTGCGACAGCGTCAACTCTGTTCTTTGTCCCAGTGGTGTTCAGCATCATCCACCGGCGGGACGGGCGCAAGCCCCACCTGCAGAATGAACTCGGAGGTTCCCATGTCCCGGCCTGATCAGGAAGTCGACTCGTCCGCCGTGCATCGTTTGCGCTGGGTCGGGGGTGCGTTCGCGCTCGTGGCGGCGATCATCGTCATTGCGGGCCTTGCATCCCGCGCGATCGAGGGCGGGCGGCTGCGGAGCCTGACCGAATCGCAATCGCTACCGGTTGTGGCCGTCGTGACTCCGACGCTTGCGCAGGATCATGCGGCCCTGGTTCTGCCCGGCCGGCTCGAAGCGTACATTCGCGCGCCCATCTATGCGCGCGTTCCCGGATATCTGAAGAGCTGGCAACACGACATCGGCGACAAGGTGAAGGCCGGGGATCAGCTCGCCGAGATTGACACCCCGGACCTTGACCAGCAGCTCATGCAGGCACGCGCCAACCTGAATGTGGCGCAAGCCAACGCGAAGCTCGCGCAAATCAGTGCGGAGCGCTGGCAGTCGCTGGAAAATACCGATGCGGTCGCCAAGCAGGATGTGGACCAGCGAACGTTCACCTGGAACGCGAGTGTCGCCCAAGTCCGGGCCGCACAGGCGGCGGTCGATGGTCTGATTGCGGAGGAGAGCTTCAAGCGCCTGGTCGCGCCGTTTGACGGTATTGTGACTGCCCGTGACACTGACATCGGGGCGCTGATCAATGTCGGAGCCGCGGGCGGCGCGGCTTTGTTCGTGGTGTCGGAGACGGGGAAGCTCCGAGTTTACGTCAACGTGCCACAGATTGACGTGCCGAACGTGGTGTCGGGCACGCGGGCCGCGATAACCGTGCCCGAACACCCGTCCACAACCTATGACGGTATGGTGGAAGCGTCCGCTCAGGCCGTCAATCCCAGCAGCGGCACCACCCTGATGCAGCTCATTGTGGATAACCGCGCCGGAGAGCTGATGCCAGGCGACTACGCAAGCATCCACCTGGACATCACCGGTGCTGCGAGGCGGCTCAGGACACCCTCGAGCGCGCTGATTGTCAATGCCAAGGGTCTTTTCATCGCCACTGTGAGCGCCAACAATCGGGTGTTGCTCAAACCTGTGACTTTGGAGCGCGACCTCGGAGCAGTCATCGAGCTGGCCTCCGGGTTGTCGGCGGACGACCGCGTAATAGAAAATCCGCCGGACGGCATCGCCACCGGCGCAGCGGTGCGCCTGGCGGGCGCACCGCCTGACGACGTACGCACCAGCAAGGCGAAGTCCTGAAATGAGCCACGGTGACAACCGATTGGGGTCGGCCGCGGTGCTCGCATTGCTGCTCAGCGCCTGTTCGCTCGCTCCGCCGCTCAAGACGCTCGAGGTCCCTGCCGCGAGTACCTACAAGGAACTGGGTCCGTGGACGCAGGCGCAGCCAGCCGACCGGCTACCGCGCGACAGCTGGTGGAAGCTCTACGGAACCGCCGAACTGGACGAGTTGGAAGAGAGTCTGATCACTGGAAATCCAACGCTGGCTTCTGCATTTGCGAACTATGCCCAGGCGCGTGCGTATGCTGATCAGGCTCGCGCCGGGATGTTTCCCACACTGGGCGTGAGTGCGGGAGTGGCGCGGGATCACGACTCCCTCACCGCGCCACTGCGACTGTCGACTGCGCCAGGCTATTACGATGACAATACGATAACGGGTAGCATCAGCTATGAGCTGGATCTGTGGGGCCAGATACACAACCAGGTGGTCGCCGGAGAGGCGAATGCCGCGGCCTCCGCAGCGGATCTTGAGAGTGCGCGCCTGTCATTGATCGCGCAGCTCGTTCAGGATTACATTCAGCTGCGCAGCCTGGATCGCAATACTGCGATCCTTGATGAGACCGTGGCCGCGTACTCGCGCGCCGTCGCACTTACCGAGCAGCGTCATGGCGCGGGAATCGCACCTGGTCTTGATGTTTCACAGGCACAAACCCAGCTGAACGCGGCGCGCTCGCAGGCGGCACAGACGCTCGTCGCACGTGCGGCAATGGAGCACGCCATCGCGGCGCTACTTGGCGAATCAGCCTCGATGTTTTCGATCAAACCGCAGATCGTCGACATCACACTGCCGAAGATTCCGTCCGGTATCCCGGCCACACTGCTGCAGCGCCGTCCGGACATTGCGAGCGCCCAGAGGCGGATGATGGCGGCAAACGCCAATATCGGGGTTGCGCGTGCGGCATATTTCCCCACCATCAGCCTCGGTGGCCAAGGTGGCTTCGAGAGCAAGGCATTTTCGACCTGGGCAAGCGCGCCGAGCGCGCTGTGGGCGGTGGGGCCGACCGCTCTGATGACGCTGTTCGACGGTGGCCTGCGGCGGGCGCAGGTGGCCCAGGCACGCGCCGAGTTCGACGCCTCGGCTGCGTTCTATCGCGGTACGGTGGTAACTGCATTTCAGCAGGTCGAAGACAGTCTGGCCGCGCTCAATCATTACCACGATGCCAGTGTGGATGAAAAGGCCGCAGTGGAGGCGGCGCAGCGCACGCTGGATTTTTCGTTAGCTCTCTACAAGCTGGGTGCCACTGACTACCTGACGGTTGTCACCTCCCAGACTGCGCTCCTGCAGACCCAGCTCGAGGCGCTCACACTTGATACGCTGCAGCTCAGCGCGAGCGTCGATCTGGTGCGGGCGTTGGGTGGCGGCTGGTCGCAATCCGACCCGCCACCGACACTGGTGTCAAGGTGATCGGGCCTGGGACTGCAGGGCGGCGAGCACTTTGGCGGGGGTGAACGGTACCGAGCGCAGACGCACCCCGAGGGCATCGCAGGCGGCATTGGAGATGGCCGCCGGTACGATGGCTGCCGAGGGCTCACCGACACCCCACGGCTGTTCATGAGGGCGATCGATCAGCGCGATGTCGATTTCAGGCACATCCGGAAAGGTTAGGATGGGATAGCTCTGCCAGTCGATGCTGGTCACTCGGGAGCGGTCGAAGCGTACCTGTTCGTAAAGCGCCCGACTCACCGTCTGGATGATGTTGCCCTCGATCTGATTCCTGACTCCATCGGGATTGATGATCTGGCCGCAATCCTGGACCACGGCGAAGTGCTTCGCTGTCAGGACACCGGTGGCGCGTTCGATTTCAACCGTTGCCACCAGCCCCACATAGGTACGGTTGTTTTCGTACTTGATGAATGCCATTCCGCGCCCGGTCACTGTGCTGCTGCCAGTGCTGTCATGGGTGCGCCGCCCCTGCCACTTCGACAGCTGCCGCAGACGCTCGAGCACTGCCAGCGCCCGCGTGTCGTTAGCCAGGTACCGCTGGCGCAGGTCGAAAGGGTCGGCGCTGCTGGCGATGGCGATTTCGTCCAGGAAGGCTTCGTTGGCGAACGCGCTCTGCATGCGGCCGGGCGAACGAATCCAAGACGGTCGCAGTGGCGTGGACACCAGGCGGTGTGCGACGGTCCTGACATTGTCGAAAGTGTAGGGGACGGCAGTGCCCGAGATGATGCCGCCCGGACTCATTGCCGTTTCGTGCGGCATTCCAGCGAGATCGGCCGCGACGAGCTTGACCTTGCCGGCAATGCCGTCGGGTCCATAGAACTGCGAATACCAGGCGCTGACATTGCCGTTGCCGTCGAGGCCAGACTGCATGTCGATGAGGGTGGGCGGTCCCTTGGGGTCCCAGCCGTGCTCGTCGGCCCGCATCCACTGTACCCTTACCGGACGTCCGACTTCCTGCGCCAGCAGCGCAGCATCAGCGGCCGCATCCTCGTGGCCATTTCGTCCGTAGCAGCCGGACCCATCGACATATATTGCCCGCACGTCGGTATCGGGCATTCTGAACATGAGCGCAAGCTGCTGGCGCAGGTTGTGAGTGGCCTGGCCCGCAGACCAACATACCAGCTTGCCGTTCGCGAACGACGCCACTGCGCACGACGGTCCGATGGAGCCATGGGTATGGATCGCAAAATCATAGGTCGAGGACAGCCGACGATGCGCCGTGGCGAGCGCCGACTCCACATTGCCGCGGTCGCTGGTAACGTCCTGCCGGACAATCGGCGTGGCACGCACATACTCCCACAGCCTGGTCTCATCCGGGAGCCCCTGCGAGCTCGACCAGCGGGCACTGATCTGCGCCGCGGCACTGATGGCGGCCCATTCGGTTTCAGCCACGATCGCGAGAAAATCCCGTCGTTGTATGACTCGAATAAGCCCTGGAATATGACTGACGGAGTCGGCATCGACGGATAGCAGGGAGGCCCCGATTGCGGTAGGCCGCACCACGCGGCCATGCACCATGCCAGCGACGCGAAAGTCGTGCATGAATGTGAATCGACCCGTAACTTTGCCCGGGATGTCCAACCGGGGCTGGGAGCGGCCTGCCACGCGGTAACTGCCGGGGTCCTTGAGAGGCGCGTCCCGGTCGACCGTCAATGCCAGCGTGCCGGGGCCGACCAGGTCCCCATAACGCGCCACCACTCGCCCGTCTGCCAATGCTATGACGCCGCCATCGACCTTCAACAGCTCCGGATCGAGATTCGAGCGTGCGGCGGCCGCGCGCAGCAGGGCGCGGCGCGCAGTGGCCGCCGCAAGGCGGATCTGTGTCCCGCCATTCTGAATCGACAGACTGCCGTAGGTGGGGCCCTGATCCGGCGTGAGCTGCGTGTCGCCCTGTATTACATTGATCTTGGCGATGGGAACGTCGAGCTCCTCGGCGACCATCTGGGTGATTGCCGTGCGCACTCCAGTGCCGAGATCAACTTTTCCGGAGAATACCGTGACGTTTCCACGGCGGTCGATTGCCAGGAAACCATCGACGCGATCGGGCGCCACCACTTTTGCGGCGTCCTGGCCGGACGCAACGTGGGCAGACACGGCTGCGGGCAATGATCGCGGCAGCAGGAAGGTCACGATCAGGCCACCGTGCTTGAGCAGTTCGCGGCGGCTTATGCTGTGTGGCAATGACACGGCGTCTTTCATTCGGCGATGCGGTAGCTGCGACGGATGGCGCGAATGATGCGCAGGTGGGTGCCGCACCGGCATAGATTGTAGGCCAGTGCCTGTTTGATCTGTGCGTCCGTGGGATCCTTGTTGGCGGCAGTAAAGGCCGCGGCCTGCATGATCATTCCGTTGATGCAATAGCCGCACTGCACGGCCTGCTCGTCAATGAATGCCTGTTGTAGTGGATGCGGTTTCTGCGGCGTACCCAGGCCCTCCAGTGTCACGACCCGATGGCCAACCACGGCGGCCGCAGGCACGACACAGGAACGTATGGCACGCCCATCCAGATGTACAGTACAGGCGCCGCATTGACCCAGGCCGCAGCCAAACTTTGGTTCGTGCAGCCCGAGCTGGTTCCGTAACGCGTACAACAAGGGCATCGAAGGGTCATCGACGCGGATACTGGCAGTGGTGCCGTTGACATCGAGGGAGATGATTTGTTCCGAAGTCATGACGCGCAGGTGTCTCCCGGCAGTCTAGTGCTGCGGAAAGCTGGCCTGTATCGTGGGGCCGTCGGGCAGCTGACATTGGCCAAGGCCCCCGCCATTCATTCCATCCGACGGGTGTGCAAGTTGGAACTGGCACCGCATGTGTGATCCGTCAGGAGCGACCAGATTGGCGACGACGCGGCCCGAGTAATGGGTAATGAAATCCGGAGAGGGATCCGCGTCCCAGTAGTCCCAACCGCCCCAGTCGCCCCGACCATGCCAACCGCCGCGTCCACCCCAGCCAGTAGCCCACAGTGGCGCGATGCCCTCGACGGTCGTGTCCTTCGTAATCTGGAAGTACTGGCCGCTGTAAGTTGGACCGCCCGCCTGCGTTGCCGTCAGGGTTCCGGAGACTCCGTCGGAACTGGTCCAGTTGAATGTAGTGGGACTCGCGCCCGTGGCCGTGGAACCAATACCGGTGCCCATGGCCGTGCAGCCGCACGCCATTACAGCGATCGGCGCCAAGGCGAGAAACCAGCGATGCATCTTCATGACCTGTAAGCCTGCGGCTAATGAGACCTGAGCAATGCTAGTGCGGCGGAGGCAATGGCACTTGCGCGCGTTTAGCCTGCATTGATTGAAATTGCCGTCGGGGTGCATTCCATCTGTAACGCAGCACCTCAACTGCGAAACTCTCGCGCAATGCAGGCCCTCTAGCGTTGCTGCTCGGTTGAACGGCGCGGCTGGCCGAATCCCCGCACAGGGAGCAGAATCGGATGGCACTGACAATACAGGGTGTGGGTATTCCAGACAGCAAGCTGGCGGCCGAAATCACCGAACTGGTGAGGGACACGGAACCGCCGCTGCTGTTTCATCATTCGAGTCGCGTCTACTATTTTGCCGCCTTGTCGGGCCTTCGCCGTGGCCTGACCGTCGATCATGAACTCCTCTACGCCGGAGCAATGTTCCACGACATGGGGCTCACGCCTAAGCACAGTAGCGCAAAGGAACGCTTCGAGGTGGACGGCGCGAACGCCGCGCGCGACTTTCTGCGCAGTCAAGGCATTCCTCCAGGGGATGTGGACGCCGTCTGGACCGCGATAGCGTTGCACACGACCCCGGGAATTCCGCAGCACATGCACCCGGTCGTCGCGCTGGTCACGGTGGGCGTCGAGATGGATGTGCTCGGCCTGGGCTATCGCCAGTTCAGCGACACGGAAAGGCAGGCCGTAATTACGGCGCACCCGCGCGGTAGGCAGTTCAAGGAAGACATCATTCAAGCCTTCTATGACGGCATCAAGGCGAAGCCGGACACGACGTTCGGCAATGTCAAAGCCGACGTGATCGCCGATAAGGATCCGACCTTCCAACGCGGCAATTTCTGCAGCGTCATACGTGGCTCAGCGTGGCCGGCGTGACTTTGCAAATGTTCTATATCTTAGGAGATTGGGAATGAAGCAGAACTCAAACCCGCCGCCCCTGACCAATGCGACGGGAGCACCAGTCAGCGACAATTTCAATATCCAGACAGCCGGGCCGCGCGGTCCGGCGCTGCTGCAGGATATCTGGCTGCTCGAGAAGCTTGCCCACTTCGACCGCGAAGTCATTCCGGAGCGGCGCATGCACGCCAAGGGGGCCGGCGCGCATGGCACCTTTACCGTCACGCACGACATCAGTCGCTACACGAAGGCGAAGCTATTCGCCGAAGTCGGCAAGCAGACGCCGATGCTCGCACGATTTTCGACGGTCGCCGGAGAGCGCGGGGCCGCAGACGCAGAGCGCGATATCCGGGGCTTTGCCTTGAAATTCTACACCGAGGAAGGTAACTGGGATGTGGTGGGCAATAACACTCCGGTTTTCTTCTTCCGCGACCCATTGCGTTTCCCCGATCTCAATCACGCCATCAAGCGCGATCCGCGAACCGGAATGCGCAGTCCAGACAATAACTGGGACTTCTGGTCTCTGTTGCCCGAGGCGTTGCACCAGGTCACAATCATCATGAGTGACCGTGGGATTCCACGCAGCTTTCGCCATATGCATGGCTTCGGCAGTCACACTTTCAGCCTGCTGAACGCCGGGAACGAGCGTGTCTGGGTGAAGTTTCACTTCCGCAGTGAGCAAGGCATCCAGAACCTAACGGACGCGGAAGCCCAGGCGTTAGTAGGCGCGGATCGTGAATCCAATCAGCGCGATCTTTTCGAGAGCATAGAGGCCGGTCGCTTTCCGCGTTGGACCTTATTCATCCAAGTCATGACGGACGAACAGGCAAAAACGCTGCCGTTCAATCCGTTTGACCTCACGAAGGTATGGCCGAAGGGGGCCTGTCCCCTGATCGAGGTCGGCTATTTTGAGCTCAATCGGAATCCGGAGAATTTCTTCGCTGAAATCGAGCAGGCCGCCTTTTCGCCTGCAAACGTCGTACCGGGCATCGGTTTCTCGCCCGACAAGGTATTGCAGGCGCGTCTTTTCTCATACGGAGACGCGCAGCGCTACCGTCTTGGTGTCAACTTCAACCTGATACCGGTGAATGCGCCGAGGTGCCCGTATCACAGTTACCACCGAGACGGTGCAATGCGCACCGACGGAAATTCCGGACGAGCAGTGTCCTACTTCCCGAACAGCTTCGGCGAATGGGCGGACCGACCGGAACTCAACGAGCCGCAGTTGGCGATTGACGGAGGAGCCGCCCACTGGGACCACAGACTTGTCGAGGACCACTATCAGCAGCCCGGTGACCTGTTCCGGAAGATGGATGCTGGGCAGCGTCAGGCGCTCTTTGACAATACTGCTCGGCAGATCGGCGGGGCGGCGAGACATATCCAGGAGCGGCACATTGCCAATTGTACAAAAGCCGATCCGGCCTACGGCGCTGGGGTGGCGCGTGCGCTGGCGCAGTTGCAAGGTACGAGTGTTGTGGAGAACCGTCAGACGGCCTAACGGACCGACCGGGCGCGAGGGCGAGGCTGGTCAAGAAGTGTCTCGGCCGCGAGGAATGTGGGCGTGTCCCTGCTTTCAGCGAGGCGGCGCAAAAGCACGTGAGGCGGTTGCATGCGCGTCGAATTATGCGCGGGACAGTCCACCCCGGTTTGATTTGGGGCGCGTGCGTCAAGTGAAATAGATCCGAGTCGGTACGGAAATCAACGCGCACATTTTCTCCCTCACGCTCAATCGTGTAATTATTCGAGCGGAGATCATCGTGAGCTTATCACGCCGCGCCTTCATCAAAGATGGCGCGATTCTGGTTGCCGCAGCGGGGGTACCGGCTGCGGGTTGGGCCCAGACCGTGCCGTTACTGTCTGAGTCCGCGGCGACGGCACTCGCCCTTGGATATAAGGCACAGGCGAGCAATGTCGATGCGAAGAAGTATACGCGTTATGCGGCCGGACAGTCCTGTTCCAACTGTGCCCTTTACATGGGTGGCGCTAGCGCCGGGCTGTGTCCGATATTCACTGGATTCACGGTTGAGGCGCAGGGCTGGTGCTCCTCGTACACGAGGAAACCCTAAACCGTGGGCAAAAAACACCGGGCGGTGGGAGGTTACGGACCCCGTCCGGGATGTCGAGGAGTGTAAATGAATACCTCGTCGAGGCGTTGGCGGACAGATGGCGTGCGGATCGTCGGCCCCGCCCAATTCGATTCCAATATCGCTCAGACCGCGGGGCTGCATCGCGTGGCAGCGGTGACGACGAAGAGCGCGGGTGCAGTGAAGCTATGGGCGGGTGCCTTCACGGTCGAAGCCCGGGCAAAAACCGGCGCTCATCATCACGGCGACCTGGAGACGGTGATCTATGTGGTCAACGGAGTCGCGCGACTGCGCTGGGGAGAGCGGCTCGAATTCGAGGCCGAAGCCACTGCCGGAGATTTCATCTACGTCCCGCCGTACGTTCCGCATCAGGAAATCAATCCAAGCTCTGATTTGCAGCTGCAGTGCGTATTGACGCGCAGCGGCCAGCAGGGGTTGGTATACAACCTGGATATCGAGGGCGTGGAGGCGCCGGAGCTGGTCCGATGGATCGACGATCTGCATCGCTGACACGGGCGAATTGCATCTGAAATGTACCGATGGCTTTCGCAAATGACCGGGTAACCTGGGCGAAGCATTGTTGCAAGCATATGAACCCTGATCATGGTGCTGCAATGAACACAAGTCAGACTCAAGTGCGTGTGAATCTTCAGTCGGGGCGGCCGGCACCGCTCGCGACCCCAACGGATCTCCCCGAGGGAGCGACCCGCGAAATCTCTACTGTACTGAACGGCATCCTTGCCGACGTATTCGCCTTGTACCTGAAGACGAAGAATTTCCACTGGCATATGACCGGCCCGCACTTTCGTGACTATCATCTCCTGCTTGATGAGCAGGCCGACCAGCTATTTGCCATGACTGACCCTATCGCAGAGCGGGTGCGCAAGATCGGCCGCCCCACGCTGCGGGGGATTGCCGACATCGCGCGCAGTCAACGGGTGCTCGACAACGTCGCTGAATTCGTCGATCCGTTTGACATGCTCGCGGAGCTGCGGGAAGACAACAGGGCGCTCGCGGCGCGACTGCGCGCAGTGCATGGCATCTGTGACGACGGTCGCGATATAGCCAGCGCCAGTCTGATCGAAGTCTGGATCGACGAGACCGAGCGGCGCACATGGTTCTTGTTCGAGGCGGGCCGCTGAAGCCGTGCGGCCGGAGCAGGCCTCAATGAAATCCGTTCCCGCCGGTCAGGTGGCGGCACGCACCCGAGGGGCCTTGCATCCCTCGGAGCAGTATCCGCGCGCGGATGAGCGGCTGGATGAAGCGCTGGATGAGTCTTCCCCCGCCAGTGACCCGCCCGCCGTGCGCCAGCGCTGAGTGAGCGTAATGCGCAGGTGATGCGCATTTGTGGTAGTCAGCGAGGCGCCGTCCGCTGTGCTTGGCTGCGCGACTGCGGGTCGGTCAGGGAAACGCTTTGGCCGCCAGACGCCGCAGCTTGAGACAATTGCGGGCTCGCGCTGCTTTGCCGCATCTGCCTGATGAGGTGATCCGAGAAGCGCAGGTTCTTAGGGGCGCGGCCCCACCACGTGGCGCGGGTGTATCTGGATTGTACCGTCAGCTTGTCGATCTCCATGATCGTCCTCATATGCTGTCCGGCTGACAGCCAGGTAGTTGAGCCGGATGCCCTGTGTGGGAACTTTCGCATCGCTTGCATGGCGTCCATCTCTAGGGAGATTGGGGGCAATCGTCACAAGCTCTGGTTGCGTACTGATTGCAGGATTTGACGCACCTGTTGCAAGCGAAGCACGGGCCGTGCCGCAGCGCCGATATCAGTGGTCGGAGCTCAGTGCCCGTGCGAGCGCTTCGGCAAGTTCGCGGCGATGCACGGGTTTGCGCAGGACCTCGGATATCCCGACCTTGGCTGCGCGATTCGTCAGCTGTGCGCCGCCGTAGCCGCTCATGATAATGATCGGAAGGTCCGGTCGCAGCCGGCGCACCTCGCGTGCCAGTTCGATTCCGACCAGGTCCGGCATCGCCTCGTCGGTGAGCAGGACATCGAAGCTCTGAGGTGCGGCACGAAACGCCTGCAGTGCCGCGCTGCTCGAATCGAAGCCGACGGGCTCATAGCCGAGTTCCGCGGTTATCTCCTCAGCAAGTGCGACCAGGGCGGGCTCGTCGTCGACGATCATCACGATCTGGCCCTTTCCCCGGGGCGGCGCAGCCGCCGCCGCAACTCCCGGCTTGACCGTCTCGCCTGCAATTGGGCACCAGATCTCGAAGCTCGTACCTTCACCTGTCCTGGTCATGACTTCGATTGCACCGCCAAGGTCACTTACGATCCCGAGGACCAGCGAAAGCCCAAGGCCCGTGCCCTGGCCGACCCCCTTGGTTGTGAAAAATGGATCGAACATGCGTTCGAGCACGGCCGGGGCAATACCGATACCGGTGTCACTGACGATCAGCCGCGCATAAGGTCCAGGTCGTAACGCGCCTCGCGACAGTACTCGGTGATTAATCACGTCCGTGCGCTCGAGGGCCACGCGCAGCACTCCGCCGATTTCCATGGACTGAATGGCATTCGTGCACAGATTCATGACGACCTGGTGCAAATGGGTGGCGTCCCCGATCACCGCCGCGTCGCCGCAAGCAAGTGTGCTCTCCAGGCGGATGCCGGCGGGCAGCGATGCCGCGAGCAGTTCCAGTGTTTCCTCAACGACAAACTGAATGTTGACCGGAATGCGATCTCCGAGCCCGCTACGGCTGAATCCGAGAATGCGTTCGATCAGGATCTTAGCCCGTTCGGCGGCGTGCAGCACATTGTCGAGGTAGCGGCGCAGCGGGGTGCCTTCGGCGGACTGTTGCTGGGCCAGCTCGCTGTAACCCAGGATGGCTCCCAATATATTATTGAAATCATGGGCAATGCCGCCGGCCAAAGTTCCGATGGCCTCCATCTTTTGTGACTGCCGGAGCTGCGCCTCGAGTCCCTCCTTGTCCAACTGTGCCTGGTGGTACTCCGTGACATCGCTCGAGGAGCCTACGAACCTGATCGGCTTGCCCTGGCGGTCACGCACGCAGCGGCCTCGCGCCCGCAGCCAGCGCCAGTCGCCGTCCGGAAGCCGGATCCGATACTCGATGTCGTAGCGCGGCGTAAGTCCTTCGAAGTGGGCTTGGCGTGTGGCATCGAAACGCGGCCTGTCGTCCGGGTGAAAATGGATGCTTTCAAACCATTCGCTGCGCGTTTGAATTACTCGGTCGGTCCCGAGGCCATATAGGGTCAGCATCTTAGGCGACAGAAATACATGATCACTGATCAGGTCCCAGTCCCAGTGGCCTTCGTTGGCTCCTTCCATCGCAAGCGCATAGCGCTCCTCGCTCTCGCGCAGCGCCCGATCGACCGCAGCGCCACGCCGAATCTGCCGAACGAGCGCCGCAAGGATGATCGCCGCGAGCAGCGTCAGAACCAGCGTGCGGACGGCGACGCGAAGTGTCTCCTCACGCCAGGGACGCAGCGCCACACCCTCCTGACGCGTTACAGCAAGCGCCAATGATGCGTTCCGTACACGCGCAAGTGCGATGAAGTCGGCATGACCGTCGATCGGATTCACGAAGCGCCACGCGGGCGGGGAGTGTGAGGTCACAAGGGCGCGAAATTGCTGGCCGATGATATTCGGAGTGGAGGGATTGCGCGCCAGTACTGTGCCATCATCACGAACCAATTGGACCGCGCTGCCCATGCCGGGGTTGGCGGCCTGGTAATAGTTTTTGAGATCCTCAAGCTCGAAGACTGCCTCGACGATGCCGGCGAAGTTTCCGCTCTGGTCGTTGATTCGTCGTGAAAGGACGACCGCGGCGCGCCCTCCCGATCGGGTCACGAGCGGCTCACTCATGAACATCCTGGTCTGGGCACTGTCCCGCTGGGCGATGAAGTAAGAACGATCGGCGATGTTGTACATCGTATGTCCGGAGCCCAGTGAGCTGAAAAGCTGATTGCCCTGGGCGTCGGCAATCACGAGTTCACGCAGCTGCCGGAGACCGGCCAGACGATTTGCTAGCACCGTGTTGAGACGCTCTGGCGGGACCTCCTTGGCGGCATACATCCGCGCAGTGTCCATCAGAACCAGGTCGACTGATTGTAGTGTCCAGGCGGTTTGTTCCGCGAGGGCATTCGCGACATTGGTGAGTTCGCGGTTCGTTGCTGCGACCGAATAGCGATAAGAACTCCATGCGTCGTACGCGGAGGAGCCCGCAAATGCGAGGATGACGAGTCCGCCGAGTACTGCTACCCCAAGTCCCAGTCGCTTGAATCGGCTTGCCGCGGCGTCATCTGTCATTTAGCAGCGCTCTGGGGCGCGGCCGCGCCCCGCGGTTTAGGCTGGGACTCCTACCATATCCCGAACCGCGTCCAGGAGATCGGCGCACACCAGCGGCTTGGCGATGACTTGTTGCACACCCAGAATATCGGCGGTGGCTCCGACTGGATCCAATCCGGAGCGAAACTGCCCGGAGATCGCAATAATGGGAGTATCGGGGTATGCGGCCTGAATTGCCCGCAGCCAATGCGCTCCTGCCTGCTTCGGCATATAGACACTGACGATCACCAGGTCTGCCGGACCATCAAGATGTGCATCATGTGGAGTGCCGAAGCGGACGGTATATCCGACCTTGGTGAGCCACTCCTGCAACAGGTTGCGCGTGAGGTAATCTTCCTCGTAAACGACGATGTCCAATCTGTTCTGCTCCTTCTCCTTGCCGGCCATGCTGTGGCGGTCGCCCCGCTTGGCAATGTCAGTGGGCCGGTCGGTCATTTCACCTGAAACGAGCACCGGACACTGAGAAGGGTCGCGGCAACACGGCCGCCGGAAAGTCGGTCTAACATAACCATGTGCAGTGTCGCCATGAACCTGGCATCCACTATTCTCGACCGTTCGCTGTCGCGGGTTGCGACGACCGGCAGGTCGGTGATCGCGTTTCGTGCGTACACGGTTGCGCCAGTGCCTGTTGCGCGATCGAGCGAAGGGCGCGTCATAATGTCGCCATCCATAGCACGCTGCGGCTGATGGCAATCGCGCATTGGTCCACTCCGAGCGTAGCCGCGACGAATACCGCTCCCGGTTGAAAGTCGAGCGCCGCACAGAATCGGAATCTCAGCCGATTCAGTACACGCACTCGACCTGAGCTTTGAAGGAATAGCCGACACCGCGTTCCGTAACAATGAACGACGGCTGCGATGGGTTCGACTCGATCTTGCGGCGCAAGCGCAGGATCTGTACGTCGATGGCGCGATCGTAGACTTCGTTGTGATAGACGCGGCTGGCTTCGATCAGTTGATCTCGTGTCAGGATGCGCTGCGGTGATGCGAGCAGGGCAGCGAGCAAGTTGAATTCCCCGTTGGTGAGTTCGATCCGATGCCCCGCGGACGTCGCAAGACGCCGTGTCCGCAGATTGAGCTCAAATCCAGTGAAGCGGAAAGCGCGAATCGCATTGCTGCGAGCCTCTCCGGGAGCGGCGGCCTTGGCGCGCCGCAGCACGGTTCTGACCCGAGCCAATAGTTCGCGTGGACTGAAGGGCTTCGTCAGATAGTCGTCGGCGCCAAGCTCAAGTCCCATGACGCGGTCGGCCTCGTCGCGAACTCCTGTCAGCATGATGACCGGAATCGAAGACTGGCTACGGATGTCGCGTGCGATCGCCATGCCATCCTCCCCTGCCAGGCGTAGGTCCAAGACCACAAGATCGATAGTCGCTTCGGCGAGAATTGCCGACATTGCGACACCCGAATCGGCCGTACTCACGCGCAAATCGTTCTGCGTGAAGTACTCATTCAGTAGGTTGCGGATGCCGGGGTCATCGTCGACTACCAGTATGTGTTGGTTATGCGTTGGCTCTGCCATCGATGCCACCCTCCCAGCTAACTAGCCCATTGCACCCGGGTCAGGTTCTGCGTCGATTTCACGCCCTGGCGCAAGTGTTACGATTGTAACTTCGTCATGCCGCTACTGCGACAGCGGTTTCACCGGGCGAGGGGAATCATGAGTTGCCCCTGAGGGGGTAAACTCAGCTTCAAAGGCGCCGCTGAGGCACCTGAGAAATCCCGTCGTCATTGCTCAGTCATTCTCGAGCGTCTCAGCGTCAAGATCAAGCTAATAGGAAGTGCTTGCGATGTCCATACATGCCTCGACATGCGATCCGCGACGCATTTCGAGCTGCGCGAGCCCTGGATTGTGGAGGCGCGGCAAAAAGAGATCGACGCCGACAAGGCGCGGGTCTCTCATAATCGGGCAGTTGCTGGACGACCAGATTCACTGAAGCCCGGAGTGAACCCGCGCATAGTCGAGGGGCCCAGTGTCCTTTCGGGGGGCTTTGCACGACCCAAACCGGCGCCTAGCGTGGAGCCGGGCCAGGTGTGCTCCGGAGGAATCACTCAGACCGCGGGGTGCATCAGCGCCATTTGATCGCTGGCGCGCCGATCGTCGTCGGGCCCGGTCTGTGTGTATCGGCGATCTA
>Ga0182030_10001097_pt1 | contig 54603 bp, 48 predicted proteins | sample 812S3MmetaG_FD_121299 | JGI IMG/M metagenome (GOLD analysis project Ga0182030, IMG submission 121299) | Permafrost microbial communities from Stordalen Mire, Sweden - 812S3M metaG (Illumina Assembly) | ecosystem: Environmental > Terrestrial > Soil > Wetlands > Permafrost | place: Sweden...
AGCCCTCGCCCCCTGGACCGACTACTACAACTTCGAAAGACCCCATGGTAGTCTTCAATACCAGCCGCCCATCAGCCGCTCCGAACCGGGTACAACGTCTTGATCATCTACAGGCACCCGGCCTCCCCCAATCATGCCTGACGAGCTGTTTCGAGGTTGGGGCAAAAGTCCTCTGTGCTTCAGACGCACCGCCAAGGCCCTTAATTTTGTCGCTGTAACCGACCGAAGAGGGACAAAAGTAAGGGGGACGGGGCAAGCGCTGGGCGGCGATAAGGGCAATTGTAGGGCCAGATACATGCACTACTGGCATCTAGATGAACAAACTATTTTTGGTTACTTTTGTAATGCCGGGATTTTCCGGTCAGGTTCAACAATATGCCACTTGGTCATCGACTCAGGATCATCAGCGAACGCGTTAAAGCCGTCTGCGACTTCATCAAGCAGGTCTCGTTCTATTTGTTAGAAGCGGGCGCCTTTCTTGTGCTCGTGTACCTCGTGGGGAAGGCAGCATGGGCGGGTCTGTGATTAAAGGCCGGGGAGCCGTCTTAGTAAACGCCCCTCCGGCCCCGAGTGGTGGTATCTTTGGCGAAACAGCGGGTCCATCGAGAATTGGTTTCCCCGCTGGCACCTTCACAACTGCGTTTGTGAGTATCGTGGGCGCTATGCCAGCGAGACTCTGTTCTACGAGGATACCGATGACCGAGTGCAGCACTGCTGGCGCACTCGGGGCAAGTCGATCTAAGTCTTTGACGAACTGAAAAACGCACAGCGTGCTCAGATTGCGTCGGACCAGCGGACGACGGAATCGGAGGATTGCGCCGTGCAACTTGACCTCAGCCTACTGACCGATTTAATCGGTCTCACCCAAAGACACCCGTACCTGTATCCGCTCCCCGCACTGCCTTGGGTACTTCAACGACTGAAGCCCGACCGTCTCAAGGCTTATGTCCGCAGCATCGGGGATGTCTACGTTGAATCGTGCCGTACAGCCGAGCGATGTGTTAGGGGCACGCAGCACCTAGTTTCCTGCATTCGACACAAAGCAGTTGCGCCCGTGAACGGCGTTTCGCGATTGCACCAACCTGAACATCTGCACTTGACTCACGACCGCTGAACACAGGAGTGGCCGAAGGGAGGGATGGACGTTAAAGAGTGCTCGCTGGACTGCATACAAATCTTATAGCGCGGCTGGCCCATTCAAGCCCGATTTTGGATCGAGGGGCAGTTCCGTCCAACTCCGACTCGATATCCAGTGCTGGCCGCATGCTGTGCCAGCCTTCAGTATCTCCACTCTAAATTTCGCCGAGAACGTGAAATTTAGAATGGGCTACGCGTCCAGTTTCCTACAAACTGAGAAGCTCAGATGCCGGGTGCCCACTTCTCGCGCTTTTCGAGAAGTGGGCCTCCCAACTGCCGACCTCAGGAGATCGTCGCGCAACTATCCTCAGAAAACTTGCAACGCCGGAGCGTTATCCCTGTTACGGTGGGGCTTTACCACGATCCCCACATCCTGATCGAGCGCCACCAGGAAGCGGAGCAGGCGTTCCACGGAAAACTGCCGGAACTCACCGCGCAGCATCTTGGAAACATCGGGCTGCCGGATTCCAAGCAAGTCCGCGGCCGGGTGCCCGAGACAATGTGGGCACCCTGGTCTTTCGCTCACTCTGCGAATAACTGGGCTCTCGACTCCCGCAACACTCTCGACCGGACGGTGCCTGATTTCCCCTCCATCGAAAACCTCCGCTAATCGAGGGAAGACCATCAAAGGCGGACATAAGAAAAAGTCTAGGGGCAACAAGAGAAGACGAACAAAAGCCGGGAGAGTAAAAGTCAAGGGGTAAACGCTGGTGAAGAAAAGGAAGGTCAGCGGGAGGGTGGACTATTCAAGCCCGCTTTTTGCTTAAGTGGGGAAATCCGGAAGAATTCCATGGAAATGACCTACTTCCCAACTGCCATACAATAGAATGTCATGAAAGCTCTCTAAAACCTAGAGAAATCTTGGGCCTTTTTGTCTACTTTCGTACCCCCGCAAAAGCCCTCCAAATGTCTACTTTAGTACCCTCTACTAAAGTAGACGTTTTTGTCTGCAAATTGCCCAAAACACTGCCCTCTCGTTCCGCGGCGGCGGGTAACTCCGCGGATAACTACTGCTTCCCCGCTGGGAAGTTTATTCGCAGGCCCGCGCGAAAAAGAAAGGGCGGACCGAGGTTGACGATTGGGGTGCGTGCCACCTGGTAGCGCTGGCCCGTAAGATTTTCTGTCGCGGCAAATATCTGGAAGTGGCGTTTCAGCTCGCGTCCCACTTCAAGGTCCATGGTGTAGAAAGCCGCCAGGGGCAAGGTGTTCAGGTCGTCATCGAACTGGCGTCCGACGAAGCGTCCCTGCACGCTGGCGAACAAACGCGAAGGATGCCAGTAGCGCGCCTCCCACGTAAACGACTGACGCGGCACTTGCGGCACATCAAGCCCCACCAAATTTTCTCCTCCCGGATTCCCCGGATAACTCAACACAGTCGCCGCTGTGTATGCGTAGCCGGCAGTGATCCGCACATCGTTGGTCACGCGCAGCTCTCCGTCAATTTCGACGCCCCGCGAGCGAGTTCGGCCCAAGTTTTCTTTTTGTTCCAGGATGGAGGGCGATGTTTGAATGGTGACGTTCTCAATCGGGTCAACGATGTCGCTCCAGAAAAATGTTCCGCGCACATCGAGCCGCTTGTTCCAGCCGGTGACGTTGACGCCGGCTTCAGCGCCGGTCAGGCGTTCCGCCGTCAGCAGTGGGTTGTTGAGCGTTAGGATCGCGCCCACACGGAACGGTCGGTATAACTCGTTCAGCGTGGGCGCGCGAAAGGCGCGATAGATAGAACCCGTCACCGCCACGTGTTCATTCAGCGAGCGCAGCACCGAGAGCCGCGGATTAAAAGCCAAACTGCTGCGATTGGGATATCGCGTCAGCGTGGGCGTTCCGGAAAGCGGCGTCACGAAAGTCTGTCCGGCGAAGTTGCTCCAATCGTCGACGCGAGCCGCGAAAATCACCGTCCATTTCGCACGATGAAAAATGTCTTCGCCGAACCATCCCAGCGCGCGCTGGCGTCCCGCGCCGGTTTGAGATTTATTCTTGCCGGTAAAGAAATTGTCTTCGCTGGCACCGATCACCTCGTTCAAATCCATTCCGCCGATCAGAGTCTGACTCTTGCCGAGAGGATGCGTCCATTGCGCTCCTCCGCCGACCACCTGCTCGGGAACATGCTGAATATCGGTCAGCGTCTCGGTATCGCGGCGCGTGTTCACACTGGTTATAGAGGAATACTTTTGATCGTAACTTTCCGCGTCTCCGTATATGCGAAGCGATAGCGAGTCGTTGCCGAATTGCTTATCCAAGCCGCCTGCGCCCTCGCCGATCTGCGTGTCGTTGGTCTGAATCTGTGTCCCGTTGTTGCGGAATTCGGTGAAGTAATTTCCGCGACCGAAGATTCTGCCGTTCGCGCCGAGATCATGTCCGATGAGCGCATAGATAGTCGCGTTCTCGACCTTCGCAGGCTGATCGACAGGGCCGCGCAAAGCGAATGGCACCAGAAAAAATCCATCGGTGCGGAACATCTCAGTGGTCGTCGAATAATCCCATTTGCCGATGCGGTTGCCTGTCCAAAAGGAAAGGTCAGGAGTGCGCTCGTTGCCATACGAACTCTCGAGCGAGAAAGCGGGCGCTTCCGGCTGGCGCATCAGAAGCTGGACGACTCCGGCCATGGCATCGCTGCCATAGAGATTCGACGCGCCGCCGCGCACGACCTCAACCGTCGAAACCGCGACGCGCGGAACGCGATCCCAATAGACCCAGCCACCGAAAGGATCGACAAGAGAGATGCCATCGGCCAAGACCAATGCACGGCTGGCGGCGCTTCCACCGAGGCCGCGCAGAGAGACACCTTGCGACCCTGGATTCGCGGTGAGGCTATCGGAGCGGCGATAGAGCGTGAACCCCGGGACTTCGCGCAGCACATCGTCGAGGCGAAGGGCAGGAGCCACAGCAACGTCCGTTGTCGAAAGTAGAACATTGCTGCCCGGAGTATCGGAAAGGCGCACCTCCGTGCGCGCGGCCGACACCATCACCTGCTCGTTCACCGTCGAGGGCTTCAGCGTGATTTCCAGATGGACCACGATTTCGCCGTCGGCCGCGATGGCGCTCTCACTCTTATTTGGAGCAAACGATTCGCGAGCCGCGAGAAATCCCTCGGCGGTAACGTCGATTGTTCCGGGGCCGTGTGGAACGCCTGCAAACGAAAATTGCCCCTGAGCGTCGGTCTGCGCGTTGGCGCGAAAAACCGCGCTTTCCAGGCGCACTGTGGCACCGCGGATTACAGCTCCCGATGAATCCCGGACCACGCCCTCCACGCTCACGGAAGGAACTGCCTGTGCGGCCAGATGGGCGACTGCGACAATGACGAATACGAAGTGTGCAGTTGAAAAACGAATGCGACGCATAGCTTTGGCCCGGCCCGGTGGGCCCCTTGTTGACCATACCAGAGCCTGCGATTGCGCTCGGTGACGGTTCAGGAACCTTGGTCATGCGGACTCCAGATGGCGTGTTCCCAGACAACCGGGGGCGGCTGCCCCTAAGCGACGCTTTTTGGGGAGACTCACCACGTGTGATATTGTGTGCGAATTGTGGGGCACACTTGATGAAGAAACGTTCTCTGATAGTTGAGGATTTTCGGCGCATCGCTCTGAGTTTCGAGGGCGCGGAAGAGAGTTCACACATGGGCAATCCGGACTTCCGCGTGGGCGGGAGAATCTTCGCCACGCTCGCTTCAGCAAAGCAAGGCTTTGGAAATTTGCACCTCACGATCGAGCAACAGGCCGCTTTCGTCGAGGAAATGCCGGGGGTTTTTCTCCCCATACACGGCGGATGGGGACGGATGGGCATGACGCATATACGGCTCTCCGAGGCCAGCGAAGACGTCTTGACCGGTGCGCTACGCACGGCGTGGAAATCGCGCGTGGAGAAAAATGAGAAAGGCCGGCCCAAGCGCGGCGCGGCGGAGTTGCGCGTGCCGCGATCCAGCCGTAAAGGGCGGGCCAAGAGTCGAAAATCACGGCAGCGTGACGTGTAATGCGTGCGAAGGTCATCCCTCCGGGCTAGATTTCGGGATTTATCACGTGCCGGCATTAACCCGGAGCAACCGGGACGCTGGACAGGTAGGGGTGTTCCGGCTTCGCCCGGGATTCACTTCGTGAAGCCCCGCTCCGCTCAACATGACAGAACTGAGAGATTCGATAGAACTGGAAACATACAACTAGCGCGGGCGGGTTCACGCATCCAAGTTCACAGCATTCGAACGTGCTACCCTCGACACCGGAGATTGGAATTGTGAAACTCTTCTTTTCTGCGCTTCTGCTCGGGTCGTTTCTTTCGCTCGTGGGCGGATCTCCAGCGGCCGCGGCCGAGCACGGCACCATCGTGCGGGAAGCCATCGTTTATATTTCGCCAGATTCGTCTTCGGCCAAACTTGCGCAAGCCGAGCGCGGGCGCGAAGTGGTGCTGCTCGACAAAAGCCGTAACTGGGTTCACGTGGAAGCTCTGCTCGGCTTCGCTCACATGCCGGATTCCGAGTTTGTGGAAGACGAGGACGCCGAACGCAAAACGGTCACAGGATGGATTCTCGATGCCGGCGTTGTTTGGCCATCCACACCAAACGGAGACCGCATTCTGTTTGGCGCCGCCGCCGACTCCGAAGACGAAGGCAGCCGCCGGCACGGACGCCGTGGCGCTGCCCAGGATGCGCTTCGCCTCTATTACAGGGTCTACGACATTTTCCCCGCATCCCCGCTCGCAGGCGAAGCGCTTTACCGCGCCGCCGACATCCGATGGCAGGTCGATAAAGCAGACATGCAATCGCGGCCCTCGGCTCACGAGAAAGAGAACTATTATCGCCAGGGCATCAACGAAGATCAGATGAAGTTAGTCATGAAGAAATTCGCCGGCACGAAATGGGCCGACATGGCGGCGTTCCATCTTATCGACAACAAACTTTGTGGAGAATGGCAAGGATCATCCAAGTGTCCGGACAAAGAAGCCGACTTATACGAGAAGTATGCGAAAGAGCATCCACAGTCGCCCTCCGCGCCGGAAGCCTTGTACGACGCGGCTTTCCGCAGGGCCGCGCTGATTGAGATCTATAAGACGGAAGACCAAACGAAGAAATCGGATAAGTCGAAGGACGAAGCGATTGCACTTATGCAGCAGCTGATTTCGCAATATTCGCAGAGTGAGTGGTCGTCGAGAGCGCAGATGCTTCTCTACTTAGTGCAGCAGGGAGTGCCCACTTTTGGGAATGCGGTGCAGTAAGCTAGTTATGACCGGGCTGGCGTGAGCTGCCCGCAGCGGTTTCTATCTCTACGGCGTTGCTTGAGCAGGACGAAAGTCGTTACGCTGTACGCATGCGCCTGCGCTTCGCGTTGAAGCGACGCCTTCGCGGAACCGCAAAACCAAAACCAAAAAACGGCGCTAAGGAGGAAATCAAAACCACCACCCCTTGACGCCACCAACCGTCTCACAGAAGCCGCTGTGGTAAGGTTGCGGCCGGGGAATTGCTTTCTCACGCTATTACCTAACTACACTCCCACCGGAAACGGCTTGGTATGCGTTTCCGAACCCACCGACAGCCCCGCGAATCGCCCTTGCAGCAGCGACATCAGTCCCGTGACCCAGTAGCCGATTACGAATAGCAGCAGGAAGGGCACCGTGAAGTAATTCTCGTTTTCGATCGCGTATTTAACGGTCCACGCGAAATAGCAGCCAATCGCCAGTTCGACCCACGGTACCCATTTCAGGCGCTTGCGATATTTGGTGGCGCGAATTTTATCTTTCTTAGTTTCGACCCGATACTTCGGGGTGCGCACAAACGACGTCTCCCGCCCCACCAACGCCTCCAGCACCGCGCGCGTGTTGGTGACGGTCAAGCCAATTCCCAGAGCCATCAGCAGCGGCAGATAAAGCAGCGAGCGCATCCACGTTTTCGGAAAAAGCTCCTTCTGCGAAACCAGGTAGAAGCTGGAAATCGAAAACGTGGAGGCCATGAACAGGGGCAGGTCGATATACAGCATCTGGAACCAGCCCTGATAAAAGCGAATGACCATAGCCGGCAGCAGCAACACCGACAGCACAATCATCAGCGGATAACTCAGGTTTGCTGTGAGGTGATACCAGGCTTCAATCTTCTGGTGGCGCGAAACGTCGCTCGAAAGAATCTTCGGCAGGATCTTCTTTGAGACCTGAATCAGACCTTTCGCCCACCGCGCCTGCTGCGTTTTGAATGCGGTCATTTCGACAGGAAGTTCGGCCGGGCATTCCACATCCTGCAAATAGACAAACTTCCATCCTTTTAATTGTGCGCGGTAGGAGAGATCCGTGTCTTCGGTGAGCGTGTCATGCTCCCAGCCGCCGGCTTCGTCGATTGCCTTCCGCCGCCACATGCCGGCCGTACCGTTGAAGTTGAAGAACACTCCGCTGCGCGCGCGCCCTGAGTGCTCGAGTACAAAATGGCCGTCGAGCAGGATGGCTTCGACCTGGGTAAGCAAGGAATAATTGCGATTGATGTGCGTCCAGCGCGTTTGCACCATGCCCGTTTTCGGGTCGGTGAAATGGTGAATGCACTTGAGAACGAAGTCGGGCGGCGGAACGAAGTCGGCATCGAATATCGCGACAAACTCGCCCTTGGCCGTTTTGAGGCCTGCTTCCAGGGCTCCCGCCTTGAAGCCTTCCCGGTTTTCGCGATGAATGTAGCTGACGGGATGGCCAAGCGCGACGTAGCGTTCCACCAGCAGGCGGGCGACTTCGACGGTTTCGTCGGTCGAATCGTCGAGCAGTTGAATATCGAGTTTCTCTCTTGGATAGTCGATCCGGCAAACCGCATCAAGCAAGCGGTCGACGACATATTGCTCGTTAAAGATCGGCAATTGCACCGTCACGCGCGGCAACTCGCTGAAATGGCCAGGCGGGTCAGTCGTCTTGTTTTTCCGCTTCTTGTAATAAAGGTAGACCAGCCAATAGCGATGGCCGCCATACCCAGCCAGAATAATCAGCACGATGAAATAGGGAATCAGCAGCGCAAGGTCGAACGCGTTAACCTGATAGAGTCCCTGAAAAGTCTTGTCCAGAAAGTGCTGGCGAATGTATGGCCCTAAGCCTTTGGAGGCAAGAAACACCGCCAGCGCGGAAGGTTGGAACGACAAAACCATGAAAGCTAGAGGGACCATCTACATCGGACACTAGATGGCGGAAGAAAGTATTGTACTCTACCGATCCCAGCGGGGATTCGTAGCACGATTGTGGAACACATAAATATGGAGTCTAACGCCGACTGTCTACGTTGAGCGCGAAAGCCCAAAGCCGAGCGCCCGCCTCAGTTCAGAAAATACTGCCGATAGAGCGTGTCCCTTTGTGCCGGACGGAACCCCGCATCGCGGATGATCCGCCGCAGTTCTTCTTCGGTCGTGCAGTTGGTGACTCCCGCTGCGCGCACCACGTTTTCTTCCAGCATCACCGATCCGACGTCGTTACCACCAAAGCGCAGGCCCATCTGACAAACTTTCAATCCCTGCGTCACCCAGCTCGATTGCACGTTGAGGATGTTCGAAAGATAGAGCCGCGAGATTGCCAGCACTTTCAAATATTCAACCGCGGTCGCTTCATCCCATTTGCGCCCGCCGAGTGCGGTGTTCGCAGGCTGAAAGCTCCAGGGGATGAAAGCGGTGAAGCCGCCCGTCTCTTCCTGTAGGCGATAGACGGCGTCGAAATGATTGATGCGATGCTCGTAGCTCTCTCCCACGCCAAACATCATGGTCGCGGTCGTGCGCATGCCCAGTTGATGCGCCGTGCGATGCACGAGCAGCCAGTCTTCGGTCAGGCACTTGAGACGCGCCACGCGGTGCCGGACTTCATCATCAAGAATTTCCGCGCCGCCGCCCGGGATCGAATCAAGTCCGGCATCCCGCAGCCGCACGATCGTGTCGCGCACGCTGAGGCCGCTATATTCGGCAATCGCAAGAATTTCCGACGCCGAGTAGCAGTGCAGATGAACTTTCGGGAAACGCTGCTTGATCCCGCTCAGCATCTTCTCGTGCCAGTCGATCTTCAGATCGGGATGCAGCCCGCCCTGCATGAGCACGCCTGTCCCGCCCAGTTCGACCGTCTCACGAATCTTCTCGTAGATCGTATCGAAGTCGAGGATGTAACCTTCTTTGGATGCCGGTCCCTTGAGCGGCCTGTAAAACGCGCAGAAAGTGCAATATTCCGTGCAAAAGTTGGTGTAGTTGATATTGCGGTCGATGATGTAAGTCACGGTGCCTTCGGGATGCAGTCGCCGGCGAACCGCGTCCGCCTCCATGCCAATGCCGATCAGGTCGTCGGACTGAAACATCTCCAGCGCTTGTTTTTTGGTCAAGGCCATCCTCTTCGCTCCACGGTAATGTGTAGGTAATGCGTATTTTAGCTGAAAGGGAGCGGTCGGCTGTCAGCTATCAGCTCTCAGCCGCCAGCTGTCAGTAGAAACTGCCGCATGGCTTCACGGTTTTGGAGACCCGGGATTCCCGCGAAACCTCGGGCGTATGGCTTTCCTGTCGCCGTCTATCCATCACTAAGCGCTCGATGAATGTCGCTTATGTGTTTGCTTCTACAGTGGTTACGCGTACCTTAGGCGGACCGAAGTGCCGCCGGTCCCGCGGCTTTCGAGACCTGCCAAAAGCTCCCACCGCTCCCTACACTAGGGTCTCGAATTTTACAGCCGCTTTAGACGGAGTCAACCTTGTCCCAGCAAACCATCCTGATGTGCGCGCCCGACCATTTCGGCATTGATTACGTCATCAATCCCTGGATGGACGGCAATCTCGGTAAGGCCGATCATGCGTTGGCGCTGGAGCAATGGTCGGGCCTGAAACGCGCGATCGAGGCACAGACGGAGGTGGTCCTCATTTCGCCGCAACCCGGTCTCCCCGACCAGGTGTTTACCGCCAATGCTGGAATGGTTCTGAAGGAAAAGGTCGTGGTCAGCCGTTTCCGTTCGCCCGAGCGCCAGGGCGAAGAGCCATTCTTCCGCGAATGGTTCGCGAAGCAAAATTTCGACATCGCCGCGTGGCCGCCGGATATACCGTTCGAGGGCGCAGGCGACGCTCTGCTTGATCGCGGCCAGCCCATTCTTTGGGCTGGGTATGGTTTTCGTTCCGCCAAAACTACGCCAGGATTGCTGGAGAAAACTTTCAACCGCCGGGCCATCGGGCTGCAACTGGTTGACCCGCGCTTCTATCATCTCGATACTTGCCTGTGTCCGCTGGAAGGTGGGCATCTAATGTATTTCCCGGCCGCATTTGATGATGAGGGACAAACAGCCATCGCCGATATTGTGCCCGCTGAAAAGCGGATCGCAGTCGATGCATCGGACGCAGAGCAATTTTGCTGCAATGCAGTCGATCTCAACCGCCAGGTATTTCTGAACGGCGCTTCCGACTCGCTGAAGGCGCGGCTACGGCAGGCCGGGTTTACGCCGGTCATCACCCCACTGTCGGAGTTCATGAAAGCCGGTGGCGCGGCCAAGTGTTTGACACTGAAATTAAGAGAAGAGCAGGATTGTTAGGCCAGCAATATGCGTCTATGCGTCAACATCTTCAGCCGCGAGAGACGAGCGCTCCGAGTTTGCCCAAAACGCCCGACGACTGGCTGCGTTTGTATTCATAAAAACCGTACAACCCGCCCAGCACTGAGAAAGCGATGAGCGCGATCAGGATAGGCCAGTAGTACAGCGCGAAAAAGTTCACAATGTGCCGTCCGTAGTGGTACCCGAGATAAGCCAGGATGGTGAAGCGAATGCCGCGTCCCACGGCCAGAGCGGTGAGAAACTTCCGCGTGGGATATTGCATGGCGCCCGCCGCCAGAAGCATAGGCACAATCGGGAATGGCGGTGGGAGCATGGCGGGGATGGCAACCGCCGCGAAACCCCAGCGTTCAAAAATAGCGTATACCTTCTTGACCTTCCTTTTCGGAAAGCGTTTCTCCAGCGCTTCTTTTCCCGTTTTGCGAGCCATGCGGTAAGTGAGGTAGCCGCCGACCAGGGCGCCGGCCGTGGCCATGAACGCGTAATAAATCCAGGGCTGCCGGTGATGCGCCGCCAGCAGAACCGTTACCACGTCGGTGCTGCCGGGCAGCGGAATCAGGGAATTATCCAGCAGACCAAGCAGGATCAAGCTCGGCCCTCCGAGGTGAATTAACCATCGAAGAGTGCTTTGCTTGCTGGCCAGCACAACTAAGGAGAGAAGGTCCACACCTTTTAGAGGCGGAATCGCCGCCATGCGATGCAAAGAAGGCATTGAATCGGTCAATTCCCGTTTTTGCGTATCCCCTGCACGGAACCAGAAGGTACGGCTATTCTGGCATCTCGACTTCGGTAAAGCTGCTGGGTGTCGCTCCATTGACCGCCGCGACAATCTGCGGCACGTATGGCTTCATAAGGCTCCAACGTCCTTTGCCTAATACGACAATGGCGATTTTACGGCCCGCAAGGTTCTGCTGATAGCTAAGATTCTTACCGTCGTTACAAACACTTCAAAACCTGCGGCTTCGGCCACAGTCAGCAATTCGCCGTTTCCCAATTGTTCCCACCCACGAGCGCGGGCTTCAGTAACCGCATGTTGGCCGATCAAATAGCGGGCAAGAGTGCGCGGGGTGCCGTTGTCGAATAGAACGAGCATTACAGGCGGGGAGCGGGGGCTTCGGCACTATGCGCCGCAAATTCCAGAACAGCCTGAACCTGTTCGCGCGTCACGCCGAATTCATCGACCAGTTCGTCCACATTCATGTCCTGAAGGTTCTCGAACACCGTGGAAACTGGGGTCCGCGTTCCGCGAAATACCCATGCGCCGCTGCGCTTACCGGGAACGCTTTCCACGGCGGGGCATTGTGACCAGTCCAGAGCCGCCATATTCTCACCCTCCTTTCATCTTAGTCTTTTACCACGCCTCGGGACTTTCATGAAGTGCAAATTCACTCGTACGGCAACGCACAAAGGACCATTCATGAAACAACCTCCTGGCCGAAGTTCTTGCCCTCAACGGCCTTCAACCCTTCTTCATCGAAATAAGGTCGAAACTTCTCCTTCGCTGATACTTTGCCTTTCTCAAGCTTTGCGGGGCCACACCAGAAGATACCCTCCTTCGCCGCTGTAATTTGGGTGCGCGGCATGTACGCGACACAATCAGGATGAGCCAGTCTTTCGAGTGAGGTAAATAGCGGGATCACCAAAACCATGTCTGGATGTATGGCGGTCAGCTTGCCACGGTAGCCGTATTTCCTCCGTACCGCCGTCGTACTCTCCGGGAATTTCCCTTTTACTTGAACGGGACGAATAATTAGACCGGCGTCCGTTTTCTTCGAGACAATGAAATCAAACCCTTTGTCCTTGCGAGGAAAATAAACTGACCACCCTGCATCTGCGAAAATTCCCGCTACGTACTGCTCTGCGAACTCGTCGCGTTGGTTTTTGGGTTTAGGCACGAGAGCAGTTTAACGGCAAACTGCGAGGCAGCAAAGGGGCGCAAAACTTACCCCCTGTGAACGCTAAACGAACTGAAACTCGTGTGCCCGCGGAAGCGCTCCCACTTCCTCTCCGTAGCTATAAAAGAGTGCCAGCCCCTCCAGGCACGGTGGATCGAGATAATAGTGGATGTGGCGCACCAGATAGGTGCGAACCAGTTCGATGGACAGATTCAGCCGCTGCGACCAATTCTGCGCAGTGGTCTCCAGGTTCTCGGACTCTATACCGTGATCCCTTGAAGTTCTGAAGACGTCGGCGATTTTCTGGAAGTCATGCCCAGCCAGCGCGTCCTGCCGAACCGCCCAAAAGGCGAAGACGAAGGATTTTCCCGTCCGCGCGATCCACTCCTCGGCCAGATCGAGCGTGACGTAGCGTGTGCGATCCACCTGGAGCGCGCGATCTCCGATCAACAGCGCCGCATCGCAACTGGAAAGCATTTCGTCAAGATTCGGCGCCATCGGTGCGTAGGTGCGCGCCCCGCCCAGCCATTTCGCAAAAATGATTTTGGTCAGCGCCACCGAGGTCATCGAAGACGTATCGAGCGCAATGGTGCGTGCCTGGTCGATCGGCATTCTGCTCACCAGCAGGATCGATCGCACGGGCCGCCGCGCCGCAATGGCGACATCGGGAATGATGGCTAGATCCGGGATGGTTGTGTAAGCGGCTGCGGGAATAATTCCAATATCAGCCGTGCCTTCACTAAGCGCGCGCGCGCAGGCGGAAGGAATGGTGTAGGAAATATCGAAATCGGCGCCAGCCTTTCCATGCTCGAAATCCCACATCAGCGGAGCCGTATTGAGATAGGAGATGGCCGAAATCCTTAGTCTGCTCATCACTTTGCGAATTCTACCAAATACGGTGTGCGCTCCATCATTGACGCCCGGCTGAGGGACGGCTAGCGTCGGAATTATGTCGACTACCGCCGCAGCCGGCGCGTGCCCGGCCTCTCGCGATGCCAGTTTATGGCTCGCGCTCGCGCTTACCGAGGGATTGGGAGCATCGCGAATACGAAAGCTGGTTGAGCACTTCGGCGCGGTCGCGCGCATTTTCCAGGCCAGCCTCACCGAGTTGGAAGCGAGTGGCATGCGCGCCGTATCCGCGCAAGCCATTGCCAGCGGAAAATCGTATGAGCTTGCCGAGGACGAACTCGGCAAAGCGCTTCAGGCGAAGGCCCGCATTATCTCGTTGAGCGATCCCGAATATCCGCCGCGGCTGAAGGAAATCTACGATCCGCCCGTCATACTTTTTGTGAAAGGAAGCGTGGAATTGCTGTCGCAGCCGGGGATTGCGATGGTCGGAACGCGCCATCCTACTCCCTACGGCACTGGCATGGCCGAGCGTCTCGCTATCGACCTTGCGGCACGCGGGTTGGCGATCATCAGCGGCCTCGCGCGGGGCGTTGATACGGCAGTGCATCGGGGCTGTGTTGCTGCCAAGGGCAAAACGATTGCCGTGCTGGGGACTGGTATCGACCTCGTCTATCCGAAGGAGAATACGCGTCTGGCCGAACAGATTCTCGCCTTCGGCGGCGCGATGATTTCCGAGTTCCCAACGGGCTCACCTCCTACGCCGCAAAATTTTCCCATCCGCAACCGCATCATCAGCGGCATGTCATTTGGTGTACTTGTTGTGGAGGCGGCGGAATACAGCGGCACGCGCATCACCGCACGCTGCGCGCTGGAGCAGAACCGCGATGTCTATGCGGTTCCGGGGAATGTCACGAACAAAAATTCCTGGGGACCGAACACGCTGATCAAACAGGGCGCAAAGCTGGTGGCGACCTGGGAGGATGTTTGGGAGGACCTGCCCGCCGATATCCAGGCGACCCTTACGCCGGCGCAGGATGAATCCCCGGAAGCGGCGAACGCATCTCTATTCCCGGACGACGTCCCATCGCCTCACGAAAAAAAGATTTTGAAGCTGCTGAAGGCTGACGAGTCGACACAGATCGACGAACTCGTGGAAGCGCTCGAAAACGAAATGTCCTCCTCAGAAATCTTCGCCGCCCTCTTCGAACTGGAACTAAACGGCAAAATCCGACAGTTGCCGGGGAAGAATTTTGTGAAGGCGTTCTGAGCTACGAGCCGCGAGTCTCGAGCTTCGAGCAAGCAGGGCCGAGGCACCGGAGGTGCGTTGCTCACCATGGGTTTCTGTTGACGTAGATGCTACGGAGGCGTTATGCATGACTTTAAGGACTTGCGCGTTTGGACAAAGGCTCATGTGTTGACCGTAGCTGTTTACAGAAGCACTCGCGAATTCCCGAGAGAGGAATTGTTTGGGCTAACCTCACAGATGCGGCGCGCGTCCTCCTCCATCGGAGCGAACATTGCGGAAGGCTGTGGTCGCCGATCCGACGGTGAATTGACGAGATTCTTGCATATAGCGCGGGGTCTGCTGTTGAACTGGAGAACCATTTTCTGCTCGCACGAGATCTAGACTACTTGCCCGGAAACACGTGCAAGGTATTCGTTGAACAAGTCGATGAGGTCCAGCGAATGTTGACTGCATTGATTCAGCAAGTGCAGCCGTTGCAGCCCATTAAGAAGGTGGCGAAGTCCCCGTAGCAGCGCGGTTTTGTCTGCACGCGACCCGAGGCTCGCGGCTCGTAGCTGAGTCCCCATTTCGCGTAATTTGCCAAATCGTGCTAGTTTCGAGTAAATAACATCCTCTGAGGAACCATTGTCCAAAGGTCTAGTCATCGTCGAATCGCCCGCTAAGGCGAAAACAATCCAGAAATATCTGGGCAAGGACTTCACCGTCGATGCCTCGTTCGGACACGTGAAAGACCTGCCCAAGAGCAGTCTCGGTGTCGATGTCGAGGACGACTTCAGCACCGAGTACGTCGTCATTCCCGGCAAGGAAAAAGTCCTCGCCAAGCTGGTAAAGCTCGCGCTCTCTGCCGACACCATCTATCTCGCACCTGATCCCGATCGCGAAGGCGAAGCCATCGCCGCCCATCTTGCCGATGAGCTCGGAGACGAAGGCAAGAAAAAGAAAGGCGCGAAAAAGGCCAAGAAAGAAAACGGCGATGGCGACCGCATCCGCCGCGTCACTTTCAACGAAATCACGCAGCGCGCTGTGAAAGCGGCCTTCGAGCATCCCCGCGATATCGACCGCAACCTCGTCGACGCGCAGCAGGCGCGCCGTGTGCTCGACCGTTTGGTGGGATATCAGGTCTCCCCGCTTTTGTGGGACAAAGTGCGCCGTGGGCTTTCCGCCGGACGCGTGCAGACCGTTGCCTTGCGTTTGATCGTCGACCGCGAACGCGAAATCAAGGCGTTCGAAAAGAAAGAATATTGGACGATCGACGCCAATCTCACGGGCAGCAAGCCGCCAGCATTCGATGCCCGCTTCGTCGGCAAAGGCCAAGAGAAGGTCGAAGTCACCAACGGCGATGATGCCGAAAAAATCCGTCTCGCGCTCGAAAACGCTGACTGGCTGGTTCGGTCGGTCGAAAAGAAAGAGCGCCGCCGCAATGCGACGCCCCCATTCACTACCAGCAAGCTCCAGCAGGATTCCTCGCGCAAGCTACGTTTCAGCGTGAAGCGCACCATGATGATCGCGCAGCGCCTGTATGAAGGCGTCGAACTCGGCGAAGAAGGCCTGGTCGGCCTGATCACGTACATGCGTACCGATTCCACCCGCGTGGCGCCCGAGGCCATCGCCGAAGTGCGTGAATACATCACCAGCGAATACGGTGCTCAGTACCTGCCGCAGTCTCCCAACACATATAAGGAGAAGAAAGAAGCGCAGGCCGCGCACGAAGCCATCCGTCCGACCTCAGCCGTGCGCCATCCCGACCAGGTTAAGCAGTATTTGCAGGAAGATGAATTCAAGGTCTACAAGCTCATCTGGCAGCGCTTCATCGCGTCGCAGATGAATCCCGCGGTCTTCGATCAAACCACAGTCGACATCGACGCGAAGTCGGCCAACGAGACTTTCTGGTTCCGCGTGACCGGATCGGTCATGAAGTTCGATGGCTTCCTTAAAGTCTACGAGGAGTCGAAAGACGCAAAGGACGACGAAGACGAGGAACTGAAGCACAAGCTCCCGGCACTCGAAGCGGGACAAAAGCTCACGCTGAAGTCGCTGAATCCCGAGCAGCATTTCACCGAGCCGCCTCCCCGCTACAACGAAGCTTCGCTGGTGAAAGAGCTTGAGGAGCGCGGTATTGGACGTCCGTCCACCTACGCGACCATCTTGAGCACGATTCAGGAACGCCAGTACGCTCAGAAAATCGGCGGCAAGTTTACGCCGACAGAAATTGGCCTGGTTGTTACTGATCTGCTGGTCGAAAACTTCAAGGACATTTTCGACTTTCAGTACACGGCGAAGTTGGAAGAAGAACTGGACGAAATTGAAGAAGGCAAGGAGAAGTGGACCGACGCTCTCGCCGAGTTCTACAAGAAGTTCGCCAAGGATCTCAAATACGCTGAAAAGCACATGGAAAACATCAAGCGTATGGAGAAGCCGACGGACGAGAAGTGTGAGCGCTGCGGTGCGCCGCTCGTTATCAAGTGGGGCAAGCACGGCTCGTTTTACGCTTGCAGCACGTACGACAAGGAAAATCCCGAAAGCTGCACCTTCACCAAGGAAAATCCCATCAATCTGCCGGATCTTGATTCGGCCGACATGCAGGAAACTGCGCAGGAGGAGTACTGCGAAAACTGCGGTCGCGTCATGGTCCTCAAGCGCGGGCGCTTCGGCCAGTTCATGGCCTGCACCGGCTATCCCGATTGCAAGACCACGCGCCGCCTCGACCAGGGCAAGAAGGTTCCCGACATTCCCCTCGATGAAACCTGCCCGTTGTGCAAGCGCAATCTGATTCTGCGCCACGGCCGTTATGGCGAATTCACTTCGTGCAGCGGCTATCCCGATTGCAAATACGTGAAGCAGAATTTCATCGGCGTGAAATGCCCGTTGTGCAAAGAGGGCGAACTTGTCGAAAAGCGTGCACGCAAAGGCAACACATTTTATGGCTGCGGAAATTATCCGAAGTGCAAATTCACTTCCGCCGCCAAGCCCGTGCCTGAAAAGTGCCCGGACTGCGGACACGAGTACTTGGTGGAACGAATCCGCAAGGAAGGGACCGTAATCGCGTGCCCGAACAAAGAATGCGACTATGAGCGAGCGGTAGAAGGCTCAGCCGAAGTCGCCACCACCTGAGAGTGCATGCCCCAGCTTAACGCCTGTTCTCTAGACGCTAACCAAAGGGAAGGCACGACAACCGAACGCAGAAAATCAAATTAATCATTCAACGAGGGAACTATGGCAAAAAAGGCGACTGCAAACGATGCGAGTGTGATTCTGCGACTCTACGATCTTCGCCGCGAAACGGAAATGCGCAAAGCGAGGAATTGGTTCTTGGTGGATTTCTGGCCGCAAAGCGCCGACGAAATTTTGAAAATCTTCAGCGCGCTCGGCAGCCAGGAGAATAACTGGCTACGCCAGGTGGGCAGCTATTGGGACATGGCCGCAGCTCTGGTGGTGCAAGGCGCTGTGCATGAAGAGCTGTTTCTCCAGCCCGGCTGTAGCGGGGAAATGTTCTTCATCTTTGCCAAAATGCAGCCCTTCTTGAAGGAGATGCGCCAAAAGATGAATAATCCCGACTCCTGGATGAACATCGAGAAGGTTGCCACCGGATCGAAACTGGCCCGCAAGCGTTTAGAGCGCACCTCCGCCACCGTGGCAACGCGCCGCAAACAGCTAGCAAAATCCGCCGGACGCTAAGTCCAGACGATGAGTAGAGACGCGGCTTGCCGCGTCTCCGCCTGCTCGTTCAATCGGTCCTGCCCCTTCGTGAGTTTCGCGTGACGTTATTTCCACTTCTCTCGCGGCACTCGCGCTCCCGTCTGCTATCCTAATCGGTAGTGCGGATGCTCTGGTGGTTTCTGATTCTTGGAGTGAGTACTGCGGTGGTCGCGTCGGTTGCAGTTTGTCTTTACATGATGGTCCGGCGTCAAATGCAGCGGGCAGCGACCCACACGCCGAAATCGGACTCCACCGGCAAGCACTCGTCTTCGCCGAAATTTTAAACTACCTTCGGACGCCTGATCGATCTCAGGAAGGAAAGCCATGTCGAAAGCAGCGACTCAAGTTGTAACTCAGCAGCCTCAATCTCTGGAGTGGGCAAAGCAGGCGGCTATTGTCGTCGGTGCGAGCCTGGTTGTCGCGCTGTGCGCGCGCATTACTGTGCCGCTCCCCTTTACGCCCGTGCCGCTGACGCTTCAGAACTTTGGCGTGCTCGGGGTCGCTCTTCTGCTTGGCTCGCGCCGCGGATTCGCCGCTCTCGCGCTTTACCTTGCTGAAGGCGCCGCGGGTCTGCCGGTCTTTAGTCCCGCCGGACCGGGTGGAATCGCGCAACTCCTCGGCGTAACCGGCGGCTTCCTGCTGGCATATCCTTTTGTGGCTTTCGTTGCCGGATGGCTCTACGAACGCACTTCGCGCCGTTTCGCATTCGCGGCCCTGTCGGCATTCGCCGGTGAGATCGTGCTCTTTGCCGGAGGCTTGGGCTGGCTTTTCGTCTTCACCCATTCACTCGCGCAAGCCGCGAAGTGGGGCCTCTACTGGTTCGTTTTCGCCGAGGTGATCAAGATCATGATGGCTGCTGCGGTTGCAACCCGCTGGAATCGGCATTTGGCGCCTCGGTCCTAAACGCAAAGCATTTGAGGAAGGCCGAACCCAAGCAGAAGAATCGAAATTCTCATAGCGAATGAAGGCCCAGAACCCAGCGCCGAAAGTCCAAGACCTAATTATGACTACTGTTTCTTCTCCCGTTCGTGAAATCACCGTGGCTCACAGCCCGGACTCCGATGACGCATTCATGTTTTACGGCCTGGCCACTAACAAGGTGCGCGTGCCCGGCCTTCGTTTCACGCACACGTTATGCGACATTGAAACCCTGAATCGCGACGCCCAGCGCGGCGTCTACGACGTGACCGCAATTTCGTTCCACGCCTACCCCTACATTCAGGAGAATTACGCGCTGATGTCGTGCGGCGGCAGCGTCGGAGAGGGCTACGGGCCCATGGTGGTTTCGACCCGTCCTTTCACGCAGGACGAAATTAAGCAAAAGCGAATCGCTGTCCCCGGCAAGCTCACCACCGCCTATCTCGCGCTTCAGCTTTTTTCGCCGGGCATTGAGGTCGATGTCGTACCCTTCGATCAAATTATTCCGCAGATTCTCGAAGGCAAATACGAGGCTGGCTTGATTATCCACGAAGGCCAGCTTACTTACGACAAAGCGGGATTGCACCGCGTGGTCGATCTCGGCCGCTGGTGGCAGAAAGTCACCGGCCTGCCCCTGCCATTAGGTGGAAACGCGATCCGTCGTGCCTTGGGGCCTGAAACCATGGCCAGCGTGACCCAGGCTCTCCGCGACAGCATTCAGTATGCCGTCGATCATCGCGATGAGGCGCTGAGTTATGCCATGCAGTTCGCCCGCGATCTCGATACTCAACTCGCCGATAAGTTTGTGGGAATGTACGTCAACGAGCGCACGCTCGACTACGGCGACGATGGAAGGGAAGCCGTTCGCCGCCTTCTGGAAATGGGACAAAGGTCCGGAATCATCCCGCTAACATCGCAGTTAGATTGGGTATAGGATCCCGTCTTTGAGATTGCAGATGGCTTACTTCTCTAGTACTGAGACCGCGCGATTATTACGACGAGCCTCTGGACTGTAGCGCCGGCACCTTGCCGGCGGTTCCGAGGACCGGCCGAAGGGGCAACTCGCACTCGGTCCGCCAATAGAAAGAATCATGCGATCCCAGCACCGGTTCCATCATGAGACAGTGTGACTCTGTTGAAATCCTTTGAGCCCTGTCGCCCTGCGGGTATCACCGTACTCTGTCACGTTGAGCGGAGCGAGGCCCCACGAAGTGAGGCCTCGGCGGAGTTGAAACACCCCTGCTTCAGACGCGCCGCAAACCTCGCTTTTGCCGCCACCCAGAATCAACCGCCAATCCGACTTCATCCGCACCCTCTAGAAGCCGCACCTTTCAAAACACTAGTCGGACTCGACGATCCTGAAGTCGCCTAAGGCAGCTTGAAGTCGATCATGATCTTTGTTTCTCTCTTGACCGGCTTGCCATCGAGCAGGAATGGGCGATACTTCCAAGCCTTCACCGCTTCTACCGCCGCTGGCGCGAGCACGGAAGGGCCTTCGACTACCTTCACGTCGCCGACGCGCCCATCCTCGCTCACCATCGCACTCAAAACCACTCGGCCTTCCACATGCATACTTTTCGCTTGCGCAGGATAGACCGGTGGAACGCGGTGCAGCAGTTGCCCGCCCGAAACCCCTTGCGATACCGGGACGGAAAGCGCTGGCAGCGGAGCCTCGGCGGAAAGCACTCCATTGAGCCTTGAGGAATCCGCAGGGCGGGCGGCAATCGACGGCGCCTCAATCGAAATCGTCTCTTCCGCAGGCGCATGCGGGGCAGGAAGCACGTTCACATCCGACCCAGCATCCGAAGCCGGCGTGCGTCGGGGCAAGGCCACATTGGCAGCATCTGCGCTCAGCAGCGATCTTCCTCCTGGCGCACCTGGCGTTTTCTTTCCCTCAATCACATCTGTTTTGGAGGCGAGCTTCACGGGAAATCCAGCGGAAGGTTTGGCGTTCGTCTTGCCGGTCGGCTTGCCGCCGCTGTCCTTGCCGCCCGACGCGAAGACCATTTCACCTCCGGGATTCGGCTGCCACACCGGATCGTTATCCGGAAGACGAGGCTGCGCGGCCGGCGCCGCCACCGTTGCGGCGACAAAAGATTGCGGGGCGGCGTGAGCCTCGCTGCCTTTCCAATCGGCGCCCTTCCATCCCAGCCAGATGACGAGGGCAATCAGTCCGATCGCCGCCGCGCCGATCGCGCCCAAAAGGAAGCGGCGCGACCGGCCACCGACTGCCGCAAGAGCAACATCGCCCACTGGATCGGAGGCAGGCAACAGCCCCGATGGCGGAGGCTCCTCAGCAGGTCCTTTGGCCACAGACTGCGATGCCCCATGAGGTCGCGAGGCACGCGCGAGTTCGGCGAGGGAAGTTAACTCATTGAGAAGAGCCAGTTCGTGCCCGCTGAACGCCCCTGGCAAAGTCGAAAACACTTCCAGAATCCCATTGACCCCACGCCACCCTTTGACAGGCAGCACCGCAATCGACCGGAGGCCGAGATTCCGGCACACTTCCACGTTCACCAGCGGACTATGCTCCACGTCGGAGCAATGCTGGACTTGGCCCGTCCGCAGGCACTCGCCTGAAATGCCCTCGTTCACGCTTAATTGCGCGCCTAGCTCGGGTGCGGTGTCGCCGCTGCGCGCCCGGCAGACCATCAGGCCATCCTTCCACATGGCAATCGCGGCGCCGGAGGCACCCGTCAAACGGCGTGCGGCGTCCGCGATGGAAAACAGCATCCAGTCCAGACCATGTTCACCTCTGGAAATAAGCTGCTTCAGAGAACCCAAGGCCAGGATTTCTTCGCGGCTGATGGGTTGAAAGACCGCAGTTGCCTTCTCGGAACCGGATCCGGGAAAACCCGGCGGGGTCCTGAAAGGAAGCGGGTCGGATTGGGGTCCAGCCACGGGCTACACTCCGTCCATGAAATACACGTCAGGCCGGAAAATCCGGCGGGCTGGAAAAATTTGATGACGCGTGGTTTGGCCGAAGTATGAGGCAACTTGCGGCGAGTGTCAAGATAAGTCTAGCCAAACCGCTTATCGCGGCAATGGGCCCTTGCGCCGCGCAAAATCTAGAACCTGAATACCCCGAATTGCAGCACCAAACTAACCAATAATCGGGCACCCACGCTGCGTGCTACGCTTGTGGCGCTCTGGTGTCGCAAGTGACTCCGCAAGATGGAGTGCAGCCCACCAATCTCAAAAAGCTCTTACGCGCGGTTGAAGCGCTGACCGATCTCGGCTCGGTTTTGACCGCCGACCGCGACTTCCGCCAAACCGCGCGCGCCATGCTCAGCACGGTCATGGAAGCGGCTGGCGCCCGCGAAGGTGTGCTCTTCAGCTTCGCCGAGCGGCCCTCCATGCTCACCTCGCTCGATGCGCAGGGCTTCGCGCTACTGCCCGATCCGGCGATCATTCCGCTGCTGCCCCGTCACATTCATGCGCTAACCGCCTCTGCCGGTCCAGCTCTGCTCGATGGTTCCAACATCGACTCTTTCCTCAGTTCCAACGGCAACGTGGCGCCGGAGCTGTTCAAATGCGTGTGCCCTTTGAAAGTCCGGGGCAAGCTGGTGGGAGCCATTGTTCTAGGCCGCCGTCCCGGCGATGCCCTTTACGAAGACGACGCGCTCGAAGGCTTTCAGATGATTGGCAATTACGTCGCGCTCGCCATCCAGAATCACACGCTGAGCCAGACACTGGCGCAACGGGTCTCGGAAAATCTCCGGCTGCTGGCCTCGCTGCACGGTTTTTACGACAACGCGCTGGAAGCGTTCGCCACCGCCATCGACGTCAAGCACGTGGACATTCACGGACACTCGCTGCGCGTGGGACGCTATGCGCAGGCGATTGGCGAAGCCCTGGGGCTCGATCCCAATACGGTGGCGTCGCTGCGCTCGGCGGGATACCTTCACGACATCGGCAAAGTGGCCGTGGATGCGCGTCTTTTCGCCAAACCTTCATCGCTCGATGCCGAGGAATCCCGCGCCATGCGCGATCACACGGTCGTCGGCCATCAGATCGTGAGCAACGTGCAATTCCCGTGGCCGCAGATTCCAGAGATTGTGCGCTGGCATCACGAACGCGGCGACGGCTCGGGCTATCCGGACGGGCTGCACGGAGACGAAATGCCGATGCCGGTGCGCATCATCGCGCTCGCCGACTCATTCGATGCGATGACGACTGAGCGGCCTTACCGCGAACGTTTCTCTGTGGGGGCCGCGCTGCAGGAACTCATCCGCATGGCGCCTCAAAAATACGATTCTCATGCGCTCCAGGCCTTGCTGATTCAGGTGCGGCGCGATGCTATCGGTACGAACCACCTTCCTATCCTTGAGGCGGGCACATTGAATCTGTCAGGGACTGACGTTGATCAACTTGCGGCCACGCTGCAACACAACATTACGCAAGCCAAGGTCTATCTCACTTGAAATTTGGGGCACTCCTGTCTGCCGGCGTATTCGCCAACGGTGTAAAATCAACCTTGATTTTGTGGTCTCTCAGTCGAGACATACTGGCGCATCGACCCAAACGGATTATTTCGTCTTAAAACCGTATCGAATCGGAGCCATATTCATCTAAGGAAAAAAGCAGTCCACCTGCATGGGGAGGAAAGCATAGATGGCCGTCAGCGACCAGGGTATAGCCGCGAGAAGAGTAACCGGAAAAGAACTCGATCAGCTTAGCATCAACACGATTCGCACGCTGTCGATCGATGCCGTGCAAAAGGCGAATTCGGGCCATCCCGGCGCGCCCATGGGACTTGCCGCGGTCGCATACAGCCTTTGGCAGGAATTCCTTCGCTTTGATCCCGAAGATCCGCATTGGCCGAATCGCGACCGCTTCGTGCTTTCGAACGGCCATGCCTCCATGCTGCTCTATTCTCTGCTGTATCTGACAGGCGTGCGCGAAGTGAGCGCCGATGGAAAGATTCTCTCCACGCCGGCCGTTTCTCTCGATGATATTAAGAGGTTTCGGCAACTCGACAGCAAAACTCCTGGTCATCCCGAGTACGGTCTGACCACGGGCGTGGAGACTACGACCGGTCCGCTTGGTCAAGGAGTCGCCACCAGCGTGGGTATGGCCATCGCGCAGCGATGGCTTGCGGCTCACTTCAATCGCCCAGGATTCGATCTCTTCAACTACAACGTCTGGGTCTTCTGCGGCGATGGCGACATGATGGAAGGAATTTCTTCCGAAGCCGCATCCGTTGCCGGACACCTGGCGCTCGGGAACCTTTGCTGGATTTATGACAACAACCAAATCACCATCGAAGGCAAGACCGATCTGGCGTTCAACGAAGATGTGGGCGCGCGCTTCAAGGCTTATGGATGGGATGTCACGCACGTTCACGATGCCAACGACCTTGAGGCTCTCGCCAACGCCTATCGCCACGCCCTTGGCGTCACGGACCGGTCGAAGCTGATCATCGTCGATAGCCACATTGGCTATGGGTCGCCGCACCGGCAAGACACAAAAGAAGCGCACGGCGAGGCTTTGGGTGAAGAAGAGGTCAAACTGACCAAGCGCTTTTATGGCTGGCCGGAAGACGCGAAGTTTCTTGTGCCCGATGGCGTGCGTGAGAATTTCACCGAAGGCATAGGCAAGCGTGGACATCGGCTGAGTTCGGATTGGCGAGTGCTCTTCCAGAAATATGCCGCGCAATTCCCCGATCTGGCCGAGCAATTTGCCCGCATGGAGAAGCGCGATCTGCCGGATGGATGGGACAAGGAACTTCCCACGTTTGCGACCGATGCCAAGGGACTGGCAACTCGCGATTCGTCATCCAAGGTGCTGAACGCCATCGCAAAGAACGATCCGTGGCTGATGGGTGGCTCGGCGGATTTGTATCCCTCGACCAAAACGCGGCTTACGTTTGAGGGCGCCAACGATTTCGAAGCCAACCAGCCGAACGCGCGCAACTTCCACTTCGGAATTCGCGAACACTCCATGGGCGCGATCGTCAACGGGATGACGTTGTCGTATCTTCGCTCCTATGGCTCGACGTTTTTGATTTTCTCCGATTACATGAAGCCGGCGATTCGCCTCTCCGCGATCATGGAAATTCCAGCGATCTGGATTTATACGCACGACTCGATTGGGGTTGGCGAAGACGGGCCCACTCATCAGCCCATTGAGCAACTCGCCACGCTGCGCGCCGTTCCCGGTCTGATGACGATTCGGCCCGCCGACGCGAACGAAGTTGTCGAGGCGTGGAAAGTGATTATGAAGCTGAAGAAGGAGCCAGTAGCGCTGATTCTGACGCGGCAGGCGCTCCCAACTCTTGACCGCGCGAAATACGCTCCGGCTGCTGGCCTAACGCGCGGCGGCTACATTCTGGCCGATTCCGAAGGCGGTGCGCCGCAGGTCATTCTGATCGCCACGGGCAGCGAAATTTATCTCTGCATCGACGCGTACGAGAAACTGAAAGCGGAAGGCATCCGGGCGCGCGTTGTCAGCATCCCTTGTTGGGATTTATTCGATCAGCAAGAACAGAGTTACCGCGACCAGGTCCTTCCGCCCGGGGTGTCCGCTCGCGTGGCCGTCGAGCAGGCCGCAGTTCTCGGCTGGGAGCGCTACGCAGGCTCTAAGGGCCGCATTATTGGAATGCGCAGTTTTGGAGCGTCGGCGCCGCTGAAAGATCTGCAAAAGAAGTTTGGCTTCACGGTCGATGCGGTGGCGCAGGCGGCTCGCGAGTTGGTGGGGAAATAACGCGCGAGCGAAGTGAACCGCGGATGTTTGGCCGCTGACGATCCCACGATTCGAGAATCGCGAACCGTGGGGCACCCGAATTAGTTAAGGAGATGTTCATGAATCCCGTAAGCACTCTCGAAACACCCAAGGCTGCGAATCCTTTGAAACAGCTTGCAACTTTCGGTCAATCCATCTGGCTCGACTACATCCGGCGCGACTTGCTGAAAGGCGGCGAACTGCAGCGCTTGATCGATGAAGACGGTCTGCGGGGCATGACATCGAACCCCGCGATTTTCGAAAAAGCTATTGAGGCTTCGGCGCAATATAAGGATTTTCTCGATTCGCTGTCGAACCGCACCGATCTCGACGCCAAGGGCCGCTATGAGCTGCTCGCCATTCGCGACATACAGGATGCAGCCGACTTGCTGCTGCCCGTCTACCAAAGCACGAAGAAGCGCGATGGCTATGTGAGCCTGGAAGTCTCGCCTTACCTGGCCAATGATACGAACGGCACGCTCGACGAGGCGCGGCGGCTTTGGAAATCCGTCGGCCGCAATAACGTGATGATCAAGGTTCCTGGCACTCCCGCCGGCATCCCGGCATTTCGCCAGCTCATCAGCGAAGGCATCAACGTCAATGTGACGCTGCTTTTTGCGCAACCCGTATATGAGGAGGTAGCCGCGGCCTACATCGATGGAGTCGAGAAATTCGCCGCGACCGGCGGAGACCTAAGCCAGATTGCCAGCGTGGCGAGCTTCTTCATCAGCCGCATCGATTCTCTTGTTGACTCGTTGGCCGCGGAGAAGATCAAAACCGAATCGGATGCGGGGCGCAAAGCGAAACTGCAAAGTATTCAAGGCAAAGTCGCCATCGCCAACGGCAAGCTAACCTACGAAGCCTACGAGCGGATTTTTTCTTCTCCACGCTGGAAGGCGCTTGCCGCCAAAGGCGCGCAGACGCAACGCGTTCTGTGGGCGAGCACGAGCACGAAGAATCCCAACTACCGCGACGTCATTTACGTTGAAGAGCTGATCGGTCCCGACACCGTCAACACCATACCGCCGGCTACGCTCGACGCTTTCCGCGATCACGGCAAGCCGCGCCAAAGCCTGACCGAAGATCTGGAGGGCGCGCGCAAAACCATGGCCGATCTAGCGGCGGCCGGCATCTCGATGAAAGAGGTGACCGACAAACTCACTGTCGATGGGGTAAAGCTGTTTGCCGACGCCTTCGACAAGCTGCTCGCTGCTGTCGAGAAGAGTTCGCCGCGAGCCGGAACGCAACCGGTCAACGCTCAATCGGCGAAGCTGTCCGCCGATCTTGACGCCGCCGTAAAAAAAAACATTAACGACTGGCGCGCGCTTGGAAAAGTAAGGCTGCTCTGGCAGAAAGACGCCTCGCTCTGGACAAACGATGACGAGGCGAAGTGGCTGGGCTGGCTCACGATCGTCGACGAGCAGCTCAAAGACGCCAAAAAGCTGAGGGATTTCGCGGCGGAGGTCAAAGCCGCCGGCTTCACCGACATTCTGCTTCTCGGGATGGGCGGATCGAGCCTGTGCCCGGAGGTGCTCTCGCTGACGTATCCGCAGGCCCCGGGCTTTCCGCGGCTGCACATACTCGATTCGACCGACCCGGCCCAGATCAAGAGCATCGAGAAGAAGGTCAATCTCGCGAAAACGCTTTTCATTGTGTCCAGCAAATCCGGCAGCACGCTCGAGCCGAACATCTATAAGCAATATTTCTTCGAGCGCATGCAGCAGACTGTCGGCGCGGATAAGGCCGGCAGCCACTTCATTGCCATCACTGACCCCGGCTCGAAGATGCAGCAAGTCGCCGAGCGCGACCGCTTCCGCCACATTTTCTACGGCGTGCCCTCGATTGGAGGACGCTACTCCGCGCTCTCAAATTTCGGGATGATTCCCGCCGCGGCCATGGGCATGGACACCGATAAGTTTCTGGAGCGGGCAAAACAAATGGTGGACGCCTGCGTGGCAGCGGTTCCGGTGGAACAGAATCCTGGAGTGATGCTTGGTATCATTCTCGGCTCGGCCGCGAGACTAGGCCGCGATAAGATCACGCTCATCACCTCGCCGGGCATCGGAGACCTCGGCGCATGGCTGGAACAGCTCATCGCCGAATCCACAGGCAAGATCGGAAAAGGCATTATTCCCGTGGACCGCGAGGCGCTCGGCGCACCCGAGGTCTATGGGAATGATCGCATCTTCGCCTATCTTCGCCTGGAAGGATCGCAGGATGCGGAGCAGGACGCCAAAGTGGCCGCGATCGAAAAAGCCGGTCAGCCGGTTGTACACATCGCTGTCGCCGACGTTTACAACCTGGGCCAGGAATTTTTCCGCTGGGAGATTGCCACTGCCGTCGCTGGATCCATCATCGGTATCAACGCGTTTAATCAGCCCGACGTTGAGGCGAGCAAAATCGAAACCAAGAAGCTGACGTCCGAATACGAAGCCAAAGGTTCCCTGCCCGCTGAAAAGCCAATCCTCGAAGAAGCTGGCTTCAAGCTTTTCACCGATGAAAAGAATGCGGCCGATCTCGCCAAGGCTGTGGGCAATGATCGCTCTTTGGCGAACTATCTGCACGCGCATCTTTCGCGGATTAAGACTGGAGACTACTTCGCTGTGCTTGGCTACATCGAGATGAACGCCGAGCATGAATCGCTGCTGCAGTCGCTGCGTATAAGCGTGCGCGACCGCAAGCATGTGGCCACGTGCCTCGGCTTCGGACCCCGATTCCTGCATTCAACTGGTCAGGCTTATAAGGGCGGACCCAACAGCGGAGTGTTTTTGCAGATCACTTGCGACGACGCGGCTGACTTCCCTGTGCCGCAGCAGAAATACACCTTCGGTGTGGTCAAAGCCGCGCAAGCGCGCGGAGATTTCGCGGTGCTGGCCGAACGCAACCGGCGCGCATTGCGAGTGCATATCGGCAGCGACGTAAAAGCGGGATTGAAGAAGTTAGGCGAAATTATCAAGCAATCGTAGTCACGTACGTGGCAACTAGAGCGGAACGCGAACCGGGTTGCTCATAGCTCGCGGCTCGTAGCTCGTAGCTAAAGTTCAAGGAGCAAGCATGCAGCTAGGAATGGTAGGCATGGGGCGCATGGGCGCCAACATGACGCGGCGCTTGATGCGCGGCGGGCATCAACTTGTCGTCTCCGATCTCAGCGCCGACGCCGTCAAGCAGATCGCCGGCGAGGGCGCGACCGGCTCTTCGTCGATCGACGATCTCGTCACGAAACTCACGCCACCGCGCGCCGCATGGGTCATGGTACCCTCTGGCGATGCCACGGAAAAGACCGTCCAGAGCCTGCTTTCGCGCATGCAGGCGGGAGACACCATCATTGATGGCGGCAACTCCTATTTCAAAGATGACGTACGCCGCGCACAAATCTGCGCAGCCAAAGGTGTCCACTATGTTGACGTCGGCACAAGTGGCGGCGTCTGGGGACTGGATCGCGGATACTGCATGATGATCGGCGGCCCGAAAGAAGCCGTCCAGCGGCTCGATCCAATTTTCAAAACGCTCGCTCCCGGACGCGGTGATATCCCGCGCACTCCCGGATTCGACAAACTCGGCGGCACCGCCGAAAACGGCTACATCCACTGCGGTCCGAGCGGCTCCGGCCACTTCGTCAAAATGGTGCACAACGGCATCGAGTACGGAATCATGCAGGCCTATGCGGAAGGCTTCGACATTTTCAAGAATGCCACCAGCAAGGACCTTCCGGAGAATATTCGCTATGACCTTAACCTGCCGGAGATCGCCGAAGTTTGGCGGCGCGGCAGCGTGATCAGTTCCTGGCTGCTTGACCTGACCGCGATGGCGCTGGTGGAGAATCCAACGCTCGCCGAGTACAGCGGCTTTGTGCAGGATTCTGGCGAAGGCCGCTGGACGATTCAGGCCGCAATCGAAGAAGCCGTGCCAGCGGAGGTGCTGACGGCCGCGCTTTACGCGCGTTTCCGTTCGCGCCAGGAACACACGTTCGCCGATAAGATGCTTTCCGCCATGCGCCAGAAGTTTGGCGGGCACGTGGAACCGAAAACACATTGAGTCATTGAAATTGAGTCATTGGGGTTGAGACCATGATTGATTTTATGGGCTCAATGATTCAATGGCTAAATGAATCAATGATTCAATCTCAATGATCCTACTCAGTCGAGGGCTCAACCATGGCTCAAACCGAAGTGCTGCCCACTCCGTCGAAACCCCGCGTCGGCCGCGTCGCCGATCCCTGCGTCATGGTCATCTTCGGATTTTCCGGAGACCTCACGCGGCGCAAGCTGATTCCCGCGCTTTATAACCTGGCCAGTCAGGGCCTGCTGTCGCGCGAGTTCGCCATCGTCGGCCTGGGGCGCAGTCCCATGTCGACCGACGATGCTCGCAAAAAAATGACCGAGGACTTCAAGCAGTTTGCCAGCGGCCCGATTGACAACGATCTCTGGGATTGGTTCGTACGCCGCATCTACTACATCAGCGGCGATTTCGACGACCCGCACACCTATGAACAATTGAAAGAGACTGTCGCCAAGGCCGACCAGGAGCACGGCTCCAAGGGAAATTATTTCTTCTATCTCGCCACTGCGCCAAATTTTTTCGGGGACATCGTCGAGCGTATCTCGAAGGTTGGCCTGATGCATCAGGAAAACGGCTATTGGCGCCGTGTCATCATTGAAAAGCCATTCGGTCACGATCTCGATTCCGCCAAGGCGCTCAACCAGCAACTATTGAAAGTGGTTTCTGAGTGCCAGATTTACCGCATCGACCACTACCTGGGTAAAGAGACCGTTCAGAACATTTTGGCTCTCCGCTTTGCCAATGGGATTTTCGAGCCGATCTGGAATCGCCGCTACATCGATCATGTGCAGATTTCGGTGGTGGAAACCGTGGGCGTGGAAAAACGCGGCGGCTATTACGACGGCGCGGGCGCGCTCCGCGATATGGTGCCCAATCACATCATGCAGCTCATCACGCTGACTGCGATGGAGCCGCCGGTGTCGTTCGACGCTAACGCGGTCCGCGACGAGCAGGCCAAAATTTTGCATGCCATTCAGCCCTTCAGTTCGGAGGATGTGCTCAGCAAAACCGTGCGCGGACAATATGGCGAGGGCATTGTCGACGGCGAGCGCGTCCCGGCTTACCGCGAGGAAGAAGGCGTGCCGCGCGATTCGCGCACCGAAACTTTTGTCGCCATGCGGCTGCTCATCGACAACTGGCGTTGGGCTGGAGTTCCCTTCTATCTACGCACCGGCAAGCGGCTGCCGGGACGCAATACACACGTGGTCATTCAATTCCGGCGCGCGCCGTTTATGCTTTTCCGCGATACGCCAGTAGAAAACATGATGCCAAACCAGCTTGTGCTGCACATCCAGCCGGAGGAGGGCATCTCGCTGCGCTTTGCCGCCAAGACTCCGGGCCCTGCCATGCAGTTGGGCGAAGTCAATATGGATTTCGCCTATGCCGATTATTTCGGGCTGACTCCTTCAACCGGCTATGAGCGCCTGCTGCACGATTGCATGATCGGCGACGCCACGCTGTTTCAGCGCGCCGATATGGTGGAAGCTGGCTGGAGCATAGTAAATCCCGTGCTCGATGTGTGGAAGGCGCTGCCCCCGCGCAACTTCCCTAACTATCCGTCGGGAACGTGGGGACCAAAAGAGTCCGAGGAGCTAATGGAGCGCGATGGGCGGCGCTGGAGAAACTTCGAGAAATGAGGGGAATTGGTAATTTTGTAATCGGGTAATTCGGCAATTTCCCCGGAATGACAGTCCCGCATGGCCCGAGACCAGTTCGTTAGTAAGGCGAAGACCCTAAATTACAAAATTACCCGATTACCAAATTACAAAATGCCTTCCACCCGCACAATCGAAATCCTGCCCACCGCCGCCGACCTTTTCCACGCAGCCGCGGAGGAGTTCGTACGTGTCGGACGGCAAGAGATCGCAGCCCGGGGCCGCTTCGCGGTCGCGCTCGCCGGAGGCTCCACTCCCAGAAGTCTCTATTCCCTGCTCGCCTCGAGCTATGCCGATTTTCCGTGGGCTCGCACGTATTTTTTCTTCGGCGATGAGCGCCACGTCCCGCCCACAGACCGCGACAGCAACTACCGCATGGCGAACGAATCTCTGCTCTCAAAGGTCGCTATTCCCGCAGAAAACGTCTTCCGCGTAAAAGCCGAAGCCCCCGACCCAGCCGCCGCCGCCGCACAGTATGAAATCCAGCTGAAGAAATTCTTCGAACTCGAGCCCAACGAATTCCCGCGCTTCGATCTGATTCTTCTCGGCATGGGCCCCGACGGCCATACCGCATCGCTGTTTCCGGACTCGGAAGGATTGAAAGAGCGCAATAAACTTGTGATCGCCAACTGGGTGGAAAAATTCAAAACGCACCGCATCAGCTTCACTTTCCCCGTGCTGAACAACGCCGCGGAAGTGATGTTCTTAGTTAGCGGCCCCGACAAAGCCGACATGGTGCATCGCGTTCTGGACGGAGAAAGCGACCCGCCGTATCCGTCACAAGAAATACGGCCGACCAATGGTGCTGTTTTGTGGATACTGGATGAATCGGCTGCACGGGAACTGTCCGAACGCCGAAGAGATACCGCAGAAAAAAGAGCTTGAGAAGGCGCGTTACGCGGCGAAGCCCCGGGTATCGCTGATCTCGCGCAGGCCTTCCCCGAGTGCGTGTTCGAATAGCCTTACGCGATGGCGCAGATGTTCAAATTCATGAATGTCGGCCCACACTTCGGCTTGCCATTTCAATTCGTGGGTGGCCGATTCTCCGCAAGTCGCGCAGCGCGTGTGGAACGTAACACCCTGACGCGGAGCTGACGGTGACTCCGGTTGCAACTCAATGAACACGCAGCGCACTTCTTCAATCTGTTCGTTGGGGCCAACCACATGCTCGTAGCGCAGCAGGTACCCGAAGCCAAGCTTGCGGGCTTCCGCCTCGGCTTCCTCGCGCGTATGAAAGGGGCCAAATTCGGCGCGCAAGGATTCGGTCGAGTCGCAGGCCATCCAGAAAATGTCTTTGTAAGCCATGCTGTCGCCGCCGCCCTCGCGGGACTTTCCGAACCCAATCGAGCAATTTGATAACCGCAATGTGCCGGGATGACGCGTCCTGAATGGTGGATCGTAATAATTAAGAAGGCAACATAGATTTATAAAAACAGGCCACTTAGCCGGAAGGCGGGACAAGCGCACTGCCTCATCCAGATGTCCGGAGACTTATACGGTGTGAAATTCGTTGCCGTCCACGAGCACAGGATCGGCACACTGGCGGCCAAACCAGATACCGCGCGGCCCTACTTCATACGATTCCGATAGAGGCTGCCATCCACCTGCCCAACCATTGCTTTGATGTCGAGCGGTATGCCCAGGAACGCCGCCACTTCTTCCGCGATAGTTTGCGGCTCACGCAGCACGCGATGATAGTGGACGCGCAACACCTTCGTGCCGGCCTTCGCAGCCAGCCACTTGTTCACATCGATCAAGTGACGCTGAAATGCATGTTCGATCGCCGTCGTGTTTCCGCCCGGCTCCTGGGTCCCGCGCCGCTTCAGCATTTCCTCCTGCGACTTGAGCACCTCGGGCAGGGGGCGCTGCATGAACACGACCTTATATTCATGCCCGTCCGGCAGCGACAAAATCAGCTGGGAAATTACCTTTACGACTTTTCCCTCCGCCTCAGCTATCAGGGTGGGCTCTTTGGGGAGCTGCTTGATGCGCTCCCACTCGAGGTAGCCTCTGGGATTGTCGGTATCGGGTTTCCGCTCACCATCGGAGAGGGCGGGCATTCCTCCCGCGACCAGCATTTGCATCATCAGCGAGGTGCCGGATCGTGGCAGCCCCGAAACAATCGTGATCATCAGGATCCTTCCATCATGAAAGGAAAATGAAAGCGGACCGGCGAGAATACCAGATTCCCGCAGTGTTTATCGTCGAGAACGCCGGGCCCGCGCCAACAATTGTTCCAGAGCCAACGTTCGCGCCGCCCGCTATCGACGCGAGCGCCGCATTCAGAGATTGCATCCCATCCGCGCTTCTGATAGGTTTCTCCGCAATTCGCAAGGAGATCCCTATGCCCTTCTGTCCGAGCTGTGGAGCCCAGATCGCAGATGGAGCGACCTGTCCCAAGTGTGCAACGGCGTCTGCAAGCATGCCAACCGTTACTCCGACCGCCGGTGCGGGACTCGCCGACAATGTGGCGGGAGCCCTTGCCTACGTCACCATCATCCCCGCGATTGTCTTTCTGGTCCTCGAACCCTTTAACCGCAAGCGTTTCGTGCGCTTCCACGCTTTCCAGTGCATCTTTTTTGCGGTCGCCTGGACCGCGGTCTGGATCATCCTGGCGTTCATCGGCCACATTCCGTTCCTAGGGTGGGGAACCGTCCTGTTGTGGCCGCTGATCAGTCTCGCCGGATTTGTCCTCTGGTTGATTATGGTGCTCAAGGCCTATCAAGGCCAGATGTTCAAGCTCCCCATCATCGGCGATATGGCCGAGAGACAGGCTGGCGCATAGGAAGTAGCGATCTGCCGGCGGTCATTCATGCGACCTTTGGTCTGTTTCTGCGTCTATGTATGGTAGTAACTTAAACTTGTGTTTGCCGGACTTCAGCCTCGGGATTCCCTTGGTGGCCGCTCATGGCTCCGCCACTATCGAGCCGTAACTGCGTCAGTCGCCGCCCACTTGGCGGCGCTTGCCCTGATCGTGTTCCATGGTCCGCGTGTCGTCGAACTAAACTCAACCTGGCTCGCCTATGGAAACGGCGCTCACACCTATCACATCACCTACCTCCAGCCGGGTAATGAAGACAGACCCCGCGACCAAGCGAAGCTGGTGCTCCCAGCAACCAAACAAAAGGCCGAGGCGCGCCTGCATCCCCAAACACAGAAACCTGTCCCCGCCGCCAAGCACTCCCAGCCCGAACCGCAAGCTGACGAAGGCAGCCTGAACTCCAAGGCAGGTTCGCCGCTCGGTACCGTGGTTGACGGACCGGTTTCCGGACATGAAGTCCACGTGGCGTATCCGGTTATATACCCCGATCCCCCGGTCAATCGCGCCGAACTGCCACAAGACCTGGTTGGCGACGTTGTCATAGAGGTCACCATCGATTCACAGGGCAGCGTGGTCGAGACGAAGATCGTTCAGGCCATTGGCCACGGAATCGACGAAAAAATCGAAGCCACTCTACGGCGCTGGCATTACCAACCGGCCACATTGGACGGCACGCCCGTCGCCTCCCATCACGACGTCCATTTCCATTTCCCGTCGTAACGCGGCAACCGCCGTCCTTGATTGGGGCGCGCATTCAGGCACGCGAGCCACCGTTCACCCCGCGCGGAAAGCGCTCGGAACCGCCTGTTCACTATCTTCGGTAACTAACTGCCGGTTACGGGTTATTCGTAAAATGTTCTCGATGTACGAGGACATCCAGCGCTACGCCCGCACTAAGATGGTTCTCCCGCTGCGCGTGTGGCTTGACGACCGCGCCACCGAAGCGTCTCCCGCGCTATGGGCTCACACCATCGACACATCGGATAATGGTTGCCGCATCGGCGGCCTGCGCTCCGAACTCGCTCCGGGCCAAATCGTCACCTTGCAACGTGGCAAGCACAAGGCTGCGTTCCGTGTGATCTGGAGCAAGCAACTCGAACCCCACGAAAATCAGGCGGGCGTCGAGGCCGTGGATAACGGCATCCCGATCTGGCTGGCAAATTCTTCGGCGGTCGAGCCGGCAAATTCCACACCGCGTTTGCCTTCCGCAGCCCCCGTTGTTTCGGCCGCGGCGCCTACGACAAAAAAGCCGCAACAGAGAGCGCAACAAAAAACGGCGTGCGCGTCTGACGATCTCCTGTATTGGGGATTGGCTGCTGCTATGGCAATACTCAGTCTTGGGATTGGGCTATATCTCTATTTACGCGTCTTTGCAGAATCAAGCCGGATCGCCATCGAAACTCCTGCTCCTGCCCCGCCTACTGCCGAAGAACTCGCGCGGCTCACACCCAAGACGCATCGAATGCCGGTTTCGCTGAGCAAGCCGTTGGATCCGTCGCCGACGCGGGTTGAAGTGGCCGAAGCTCCGACGGGCCACATTGTGTACCCAGTAGCGCCGAATGACGTGATCACCGGCAAAGTTCAACTGCAAATTGTGGTTGCGGCCAATGGTCTGGTGAAGCAGATTCATGTCCTCAGCGGCAAGCAACCGTTAGCCGAAGCTGCCGCGCAAGCCGTGCGCTTGTGGCACTACGCTTCCCTTGCCGGGACCAATCCCTTCAAAGAGCGCGAGACCAGCGTCACCGTGAGCTTTCTTGGCCCCGATGCCGTCTCTTTGCAGTTTCCGCGCGCGAACTCCATCGCGCAATCGTCTCAAGACAATTAGGGAAGCGCGCTTCCGAGGGCCACAGCTTTCTTCTTTGGGTATCGTTTTTGGTCGATTATTGGGCGAGTATCCAGGTTGCCACTTTTTCCATTGCAACTGGAGACATCGTTTCTTCGATCTGGGCGTACTCGGCCGGCGCCCCGCTCTTTGCCGTCTGAAAAAGATGGTTCAAGCCCACCAATTCATCAACTTCAAAGTGCTTGTTGCCGCCTGCTGCGAGCGCCGCGCGAATGGCTGCCAAATTCTGCTTGGGCGGGACCTGCATATCTTTCTCGCCATTGATTGCCAGCACAGGGCAGGTGACTTTACGAAGGGCGGCCGCCGGATCGTAACTGATGAAGTAACGGAACCATGGAGTGGTGATTTCGCTTATCTCAGCTTCGATCCGTGCCTCCGGAATGTCGCCAGACAACTTCTCCTTTAGCTCACGTTCCAGTTTGGCTTGGTCCTTTTCCGTTTCCACAAGCGTAAGGATCTCCCGCTCGCTGGCAGCGTCTCTCTCAGCTTCCTGGTGGCTCTTGCCGCTCGATTCCCCTATGGCCTCGACTTGTTCCACCAGGATTTGATCGCCGGGAACGCCTGAACCCGCCATCATCACGATGAAACCCACATCCGAATTCCGCGCTGCGACCATGGGCGCAATGATGCCCCCCTCGCTGTGGCCAACCAATCCGATTTTTCGGGAGTTCACCTCCGATCGCGTTTTCAGGAAATCGACACCCGCTTCCGCATCGGTGGCAAAATCGGCTGTGGTGGCATTGGCGAACACGCCTGTGGATTTGCCGACTCCCCGATCATCGGCGCGCAGCACAACGATGCCTCTGCGCGTCAGGTAGTCGGAGAGGACCAGGAAGGGCTTGTGGCCAAGCAGACTTTCATCCCGATCTTGCGGGCCAGATCCCGTAATTAGCAAGGCGGCTGGAAAAGGTCCTTGGCCTGCAGGAACAGTCAACGTAGCCGCCAGCCTTACCTTCTGGACTGTATTTTCGTAGACGACTTCCTCCTCGCGGTAGGGATATGGCTTGGTTGGATTCTGTGGCCGCTTTCGTTCCAACTCCGATTCGGTCTTTACCCGTTTCAGCAGCAGCGGCATCGTGCCTCGGCCTTGAGTCCACTTGCCGTCAATTGAAGACCGATCAGCAGCGACCTTGCCCTCGAAGACGCCGCCAATTTGCTTGGCTTCGATCTTCAATGACTCGCCTGTGCGGGCAATCGACGTCACGGGCATACCTTTCATACCTTGGTCGGGACTATCCAGGGTGGCAGTCAAACCGTCTTCCGTGTTCACAATGTGGAACACAACACGCAACTGAATTGCGCCTGTATCCAGTGTGCCCATCCAGGTCCCGTCGATATCGGATGGCGTAGCGGGTTTGTGCTCCGTTTTCAGGGGCACGGTTACACGGTTGAAATCGAGCGCCAATGATTGGCCCTGCGACCAATTCCCCGTGATCGAATTCCGATCGCTCGATACCTTCCCCTCGTACGTCCCATGTACCGCATCGACGGTCAAGTCGAGTTGATTGCCTTTTATCGAAATCGCACTGACGGGGATGCCGGTCGCGCCCTGATCGGGGCTATCCAATATTGCTTTCAATCCACCATCGGCGCCCTTGGTGATGTGTAGAACGAGCCGAAGTTCTCCCACACCGGTCTTAAGCGTGCCTTGCCAGTCGCCAGACATATCCTGCGCCCGGCTCGGACTCACGACCGTCACAATCAATGCCGCGAGAATAAACATCAGCTTCATGTTGCTTCCTTTCTCCGAAATGTTATTTCGCACGGATTACCTCCTGGCTGCTGAATATAAGAAATTATGGAGCGTGGATGAGCGAACCGTACACGATGCCGAAAGGGTTGACGTATCAACCTACCACTAAACGCCCGATAGCAAAGTGGCCGCCAATGCAGTCGCGAGAACGCAGTATCCTTCGACGCATCGCTGGCATCCATCCCTAAATGCGTTATCATGGTGCACCTTCAAAGAGTAAAATTGCCATTGCCGTCCGATCCGCAGGAGACCGGTTTGCCTTCCTTTGGCGAAAAACTCAAACTCGAACGCGAAAAGCGCAAAATCACTCTCGATCAAATTTCTTCCACCACTAAGATCGGCACCCGCATGCTCCAGGCTCTGGAGGATGAAAAATTCAATCAGCTGCCGGGCGGCATTTTCAACAAGGGATTTGTGCGTGCCTATGCCCGCACGCTCGGCCTTGATGAAGATCAGACCATCGCCGACTACTTGGAAGCCTCCGGCGAGGCTCCACCTCCCCGCACTGAACCGCCGATCCGGGAATCTCGCGACAATGCTCACCCACATATCGCACGCGAAGCGGAGAACGGCCGGCTCGAAATCCGCGCCGAACTCGCCTCTCACCAATTGCCATGGGGAGTTTTCGCCGTCATTCTGCTCCTTATCGCGCTCGGCCTCTCGCTTTGGACCCATCGTCGCCGCGAGCAGGAGCGCTTAGCCCGCCAGCCACAAGTGGCACAGCGTTCTGAGTCCCAAGGCTCGGGGCAAACCGCTTCGCCATTAGGCGCCGCTGCCTCTGCTCAGGCCTCGCCGGTCGGTGAGTCGAACTCATCGACCGCTCCGGTCACATCCACTCCGGGCGATAAACCCGCCAGCGCCTCTTCGCAGTCCGAAGGAAGCGCCGTGCCAGCATCTCCAGCGCCTGGTGAATTCGTGGTTGCCATTCGGGCACGAGACGAGAGCTGGTTGTCCGTCATGGTTGACGATAAGCCCAGCGGTGCCGAAACCCTGGAGTCCGGCGATGAGCGCACATTCCACGGCCGCCAGCGGATCGTCGTCAAGGTGGGCAACGTTGGGGCTCTCGACTTCCGGCTCAACGGAAGACAGCTTCCCGTCGGAGGCGACGTTGGCGAGGTAAAGACGATCACGATCGGCCCGGCAGGCGTCATCACTGCTCCGTCGGCTCCCCTTTTCCAGTAGTCGGATCAGACTTCCCTGCCCTTTCTTTTCTCTCGTTTGCTGCTGGCCCACATCCGTTCAATGCGCCTTGCTCCCGCTCGATGAACATGCCCTATGGGGTCGCCCAATTTCATTGCGCTCCTGCCACCATCTCTGGTACCGTTTTAGAGATATAAGTGCCAGATCCCGGTTAAGAGCCTGCGGCGTTTTAGGCCCACCTTATTGCTCATGACCGTTCGATGTCACCCGAGGAGAAACCAGCTTGCCAGCAAAAAATCGCTTCCTATTTACGTCGGAATCCGTAACCGAAGGCCATCCCGATAAGATTGCGGACCAGATTTCCGACGCCATTCTCGACGCCTGCCTGCGCGAAGACCCAACCAGCCGCGTCGCCTGCGAAACCCTGACCTGCACCGGGCTCGTCGTCATTGCCGGCGAAATCACGACGAAAGCTTACGTCGATTTTCAGAATACGGTCCGCGGCGTCGTGCAATCGATCGGCTACGACAACGCCGTCTACGGCTTCGATTCCAACACCTGCGCCGTGATTTCCAGCATCAACAAGCAGTCTGGCGATATCGCCATGGGCGTAGACACCGGCGGCGCCGGCGACCAAGGCATGATGTTCGGCTTCGCCTGCAATGAGACGCCTGAGCTGATGCCAATGCCAATTTCCCTGGCGCACAAGCTCACGCAGAAACTTTCCGAAGTCCGCAAGAACGGCACCTGCTCTTACCTCCGCCCCGACGGAAAATCACAAGTTACAGTTGAATACTCCGCGCCCGGCAAGGTGAAGCGCATCGATGCGGTCGTTGTCTCGACACAGCATTCCGAGAGTGTGAGCAATGACGAGTTGCGCGCCGATATTTTGAAGCACGTGATCCAGGCCGTCATACCCGCCAACCTGCTCGACGAGGATACTAAGTACCACATCAATCCGACGGGACGGTTCGTCATCGGCGGGCCCATGGGCGACTCCGGGCTCACGGGACGCAAGATCATCGTCGACACCTATGGCGGCATGGGCCGTCATGGCGGCGGCGCGTTCAGCGGCAAGGATCCGACCAAGGTCGACCGGTCGGCGGCCTACATGGCGCGGTACATTGCCAAGAACATTGTGGCTGCGGGTCTGGCGGAACGTTGCGAGGTGCAGCTTGCGTATGCAATCGGCGTGGCCGACCCCGTCAGCGTACTGGTCGATACGTTCGGCACCGAGAAAGTGGACGCTTCGGTCATCCCCGATCTGGTCCGGGCGAACTTCAAGCTCAAGCCGCGCGAGATTATCGAATCGCTGAACTTGCGGCGTCCGATTTATCGCAAGACAGCGGCGTACGGCCACTTTGGCCGCGACGACTCCGACTTCACGTGGGAAAAGACCGATAAGGCAGCCAAGCTCGCCGAAGCCGCCGGCCTCAAGCACCAGGAGCACGCCGGAGCAAGAAAATAACCAAGGTCGGAGGTTCGAGGTCGAAGGTTTAGGGACCCGAACCGCCACAGTGCGAAATCGAAAAAATCAAGAGCAAGCAAGAAATGAGATTGAGGTCGGATGTAGCCTCTGCAATCTGACCTCGAACCTCTGACCTCTTGCTCATCCGGGGATAGGAGAACATGGCGACATCTACGATTACCAGCGACGTTAAGAATTTTGAACTTGCCGATCTTGGCAAAAAGCGCATCGAGTGGGCGAACCAGTCGATGAAGGTCCTGCAGATCATTCGCAAGGAGTTCATCAAGAATCAGCCGCTCAAGGGCATCCGCATCTCGGCCTGCTTGCACGTCACGGCCGAGACCGCGAATCTTATGATCTGTCTGCGCGACGGTGGCGCCGATGTAGCTCTCTGCGCTTCCAACCCGCTCTCCACGCAGGACGACGTGGCCGCCAGCCTGGTGCGCGACTACAACATACCCGTCTTCGCCATCAAGGGCGAAGACAACGATTCCTACTATTCGCACATCATGGCCGCGCTCGACCACAAGCCGCAAATCACCATGGATGACGGCGCAGACCTGGTAGGGGTCTTGCACACCAAGCGCACCGCCGAATTGGCAAATGTGCTTGGGGGCACCGAAGAAACCACCACCGGCGTCATTCGCCTTCGCGCCATGGCCAAGGAAGGTGTGCTGCGCTATCCCATCGTCGCCGTCAACGACGCCGACACCAAGCACTTGTTCGACAATCGCTATGGCACCGGACAATCGACGATTGACGGCATCATTCGCGCGACGAACTTCCTGCTCGCCGGATCGAAGTTCGTGGTCGCCGGCTACGGCTGGTGCGGACGCGGTCTCGCCTCGCGCGCGCGCGGCGCTGGAGCCGAAATCATCGTCACCGAAGTCGATCCGACAAAAGCGCTCGAAGCCGTGATGGATGGCTTCCGCGTCATGTCAATGGATGAAGCGGCCAAGCTCGGCGACGTCTTCTGCACTGTGACTGGCAACAAGAATGTGCTCGCCAAGCAGCACTTCGAAGCAATGAAAGACGGCGCGATCATTTCCAACTCGGGCCACTTTAACGTGGAGATCGACATTCCGTCGCTCGAAAAAATGTCCAGTTCGAAGCGCACCACGCGCACCTTTGTCGAGGAGTACACGATGAAGGATGGCCGCCGCATCAACCTCCTGGGCGAAGGCCGCCTCATCAATCTGGCCGCCGCCGAAGGTCACCCCGCGTCGGTCATGGATATGAGCTTCGCCGACCAGGCTCTATGCTGCGAGTACATGGTGAAAAATCATGCCTCGCTTGAAAAGAGGGTCTATACAGTTCCAGTCGACTTAGACAAGCGCGTAGCCAAGCTGAAGCTGGAGTCGATGGGCATCAAGATCGACAGACTTACTCCCGAGCAGGAAGAGTATCTGGCAAGCTGGAATGAAGGCACATAGAGACAGTTGTCAGTGGCCAGTTACCAGCGGCCGGTAAGAGCGGTTGCGAGTTGAAGTCGAGTGCCCCATCCTTGTCGCGGTTTTGGCGACAGGATGGGGCCTTTGACTTTGGGGACTTATGTGGCGCGGGCGCCCTCGCCCGCGGCCTTTGACTCTGGCAGGAATTGCGTAGGGACAGCTGCCCCGCTGTCCAGCGTCCCGGATCATAGGACCGTTTTTGTTTGTCCAGAAGGCAGGGCACCCTTGATCGCCGTACGATGAAAATGTAAGGAATGTATGCTAGTGTAAGGAAACGAGGTGGAGCAGCATGCAAAAGCAGGCGCGGATTACGAGCAAGGGCCAGATCACGGTACCGAAAGAAGTTCGGCGGCTGCTGGGAGTACGCGCCGGCGATCGTCTGGTTTTTGAGGGCGACGGAAAAGGTGTGCGCGTCCGTCCCGTCCGGACTAAAAGCGCGTTTTCCAAGTACCGAGGGATTGGCAATCCGGAAATCGAAACGGGACGCAAAGCCATCGGGCGCTGGCTGAGCGAACTGCGCGGAGGAGAGCTGCCCAGCAAATGACCACGGCGATTGACACCAATGTTGTCATCGCACTGTGGGACACCGATCCCGCGCTTAGTCTGGCGGCAGAAACGGCTCTGGAGGCGGCGTTTCGCCGCGGTAACCTCGTGGCCGCGGCTCCTGTATTTGCGGAACTGCTGGCCGCTCCGGGACGCACCGAGACATTCGTCAATCGCTTTCTCGATGAGACGGGAATCGCGGTCGACTGGAATCTGGATGAACCCATATGGAGATCGGCCGGACGAGCATTCCAGGCTTATGCTGTACGGCGGCGCAAGCAGCGCGATCCAGGATCTCGGCGCATTCTGGCTGACTTTTTGATTGGCGCGCACGCCGAGATGCGCGGATACCGGCTACTGACATTGGACGAACGGCTGTATCGGGCGGCATTTTCGAAACTTGCGCTCGCGTCGATTTAGACCTCGAGATCGCCCGCCAGACGGACACTTCCGCCGCCCTCGATGCAACGCGCCACACCGGGATGCAACACTGCGTGCACGAGTGACACGAGAAGGCAAGGTTTTAGCAAGCTTTTCCTTGAGGATTCTCCTTCGATTTTTACTGTTTGTCCTCGGTGCAGAACATCCCCTGGGAGGAGACCAGCAGTCGGGGGTATCCGTTACCTTCTACTTGTTTCCCAGGATTCCTTTTGGCTTCCGGGTCGCGCAGAATGGTATGTCCACAAAGTGCCCCTGGTTCAGGGCACCGGTCCATAAGCGCTAAGATGGTGAAGTGAAAGTCCCACGAATGAGGGCGATAGTATACGCAATCCTATCCGACGTTAACGCAAGAAGCTCATAAACCAAGAAGTTCATAAACAAAGAGTCCCGGCGCCAGGGGACCACATACCATCCACCCTTTGCAAATGAGTGGATTTCAGCACGGCGCTACGGAAGTCCGAATTTTCTCTCTGACGAACTCCTACCACGAACTCAGCGCCGAGCGCTTCCACGTATTCGTCGCCACGCAGACATACACGTAGTTCGCGTCGGCGCCAATTTGTCCCGCGGTGCACGGAGCCGACGAACTTGCCGGTGTCGCCAGATTTACGTGAAAACTTCCCGTCGTATAAACGCCCGTCGCGTTCACCTGAAGATTGCCGCCCGTAGCAGTATTGATCGTCAACTGTCCATTCGCATCGTTGATCATTCGCACATTATTCTGCGATGTCCCAAAACCGTTCAGGTCGATGTACGGAGTCGCTGAACTGTTTGCCGTGTTTCCTATATCCACAGAACCGTTCACAGCATCGCCATTCAGCAAAATATCTCCGAGATATAAGCTGGCTCCCACGATGTTACCCAGGCCATCGACCGAAAATAACCCCTGTCCGTTCTTGGAATATTGCAGCGCATACTGCCATGAGGCGTTCGGGCTGCTGTTTTGAATGAGAACGCCAGTGCCAAGCGCGCCATAATCGGCCGTATACACGGCACCAATATAGTCTCCGTTCACATGGTCGAGAACACCTTCCTGCACATCGATGCCGTAGGTGAGAACGTTTTGGACGGGATCGACAATCGAGGACGCAAATTCCGTGGCGGAGAGAAATCCATGCCCCTCGTTCTGCACGTTGACCAGGATTCCCGAAGAGTCCGAGTGCGGGGCGTTCTGGCGCACCAATATACCCAGGCCGTCCACCTCGCCCACTTTCCCGCCCGTCCACCAGTTGTCTTTTTGAATATTGATCGACATTCCGGTCTGCGCCGTCGCCGGACCATTGACTCCGCTGCCCAGTGCGTTTGCTGTAACGGTGGCCGCCGAACACGGCTTATCGATGCAGTTCAGAGCCACTGGTCCCACAACCAGAGGAGGTTTGCTTTTGGCCGTCTGCGCATGGGCAAACAGACTGACGGCCACCGGAGTCACGACCATGAAAATCAAGGAGAGGAAATGCCGCATAAGGCCTCCTGTGCAGCCTAAATTCTAGCCGCAGGCGCCTTGCGACCCAAACAGCCCGAAAGTCTCCTATGGAATGCGGCGCGTACGTTCCCTTCACTTCGAAACGCATCCTGTAGGGTATCGAACGACTTACGCCTTGCCGTGAATCTTTGCCCACCACCACCTCACGCCGACGAACAGGAAACGCCAGTCTTGAAAGAACTCCGGGGGCTTACCCTCAAAGGCGTGGCCGATGAACTGAAAGACCCATCCGATCAGGAACAGGGCGAGTGCATAGAGCAGCAGGCGATGGAGGAAGATGCCGGCCACAAGAACCGCGAGCGATAACAGAATGGTCGGGATGCCCAGCGTGTGACAAAGGCGGTTCATCGGATGCTGATGACTGGAGCTGTACTGCGCGATCCACTCGTCGTTGCTGCGTCCGCCTAGCACGCGAGGGATGATATCACGATCACGGCCTCGCAATCCGGAGATCGCAACTGATGGACGGAATACGCCTGCGGATCGCCTGTCCAAACATCCGCGACGCGAACTGCATGGTTTCTGGTACAAGGCATCTCCGGAAGATCAAAGGCCATCTCAAACGGGCCTGATGAGAAAGGGCGATCATTCGCACTTCGGTCGGGTGCTCAACATTGATGATCAAAGGAGTTTTCGATTATGCCAGACACAAAGAATCCCGTAGGGGAAGATCAGAAAAACCAGGCGGGAAAGAAAGAGAACAATCCGTTCAGCGAGCAAGAAAAGCACGGTGAACATTCCCAGCATCAGAAGCCGCAGAACGATCAGCAGCAAAAGGGCGGCGGGACACAGTCAGTGCCCCGGCGCGGACCTGGAAACGAGACTGAAAACGAAAGCGAAACCCAGGACAACGAAAAGACTCGCAAAAGCGCCTAGGCCGACTGACGCACGACTCAAGCAGGCCCGTCTCGATAAGCGGGTCTTTCCAGCACAGCTGCAAAACAGAGGGCTGGCAGCCTGGCTGCCAGCCCTCTTCCTATCTGTCCGGGAATCACTTAGCGCCCGTGACCGCCTCCGCCGTGGAACCCGCCTGAACCGCGGAATCCGCCTCCGTTGTGGGCGATCGCTGAACCGCGCCCGCGCCCTTCTCCGCCTCGCCCCATGACTCCGCGGCCGTTATATCCGCGGCCAACCGGCCCGCCGTGCCCGTAGAAACCGGGGCGGTAAACACCGTGGTCCCAGTAAGGGCGTCCCCAGCCGTGATACCACGGGCCGGCGCCGATGAAGATCCCACCGGAGAACCACTCCGGCCCATAGTAGCCGTAAGGCGCGCAGGCGTACGGATAATCGGGGTAATAGCCATAGGCGCAAACCGGCGCAACATATCCGGGGCCAATACCCACGCCCACTGGGCCGATACCTACGCCAATTCTGACCTGCGCCTGCGCGCATGCCAGCGGCAGGAGCATCAACACAGCGAACATCGTTGCATATCTCAGGTATTTCATGGTGAACCTCCTTCGTTCCCTTCCGGTGGTTCGCTAAAAGCGAGTTCGCCGGATTCTGAGGTCCTTCAGCTTTTCCTCTCTGAAGCGCCTACTCATTTGAACGCGGATGGGCCGGAAAAGTTTCGCGAAGTGGAGTGGTTGATTTCAGCCATCCTGCGTTAAATCAGCCACTTGCAAGGAAAGCGCCGAAGGCGTGGTATCGGCCTACGTATCGCCGGGCCGACCCATTACGTTCGTTTGTTCGAGCGTGAAGGTTTGGCTCCGTAATATCCGATAATGACAGTACGGATCCATATATGAGCACGTCAGCCAAGGTATTGCTAGTGGAGGATAGTAAGTTTCTGCGGATTGCGAACGAGCGCGTGCTTGCGAAGGCGGGATTCGATGTGTCGACGGCCGGCGACGGCGAAGAGGCATTGCGCGTGGCAAACGAAAAACTGCCCGACATAATCCTGCTGGACATGCTGATTCCAAAGATTAGCGGTCCCGAAGTGCTGAAGGCGCTGAAAGAAAACTCCGCGACGGTGCACATCCCCGTCATCGTGGTGAGCGCCCTGTCGCAGCGAAACGAAGAGAGACTTTTAAAGGAAGGCGCCGCGGCATACTTTGAGAAGGGCCAGTTAGATCTCGAAAAGCACTCCGACCGTCTGGTGTCGGCAGTGCAGAATGTGCTTCGCGACGCGGCTCGCTGAAGCGGCTAAACCCGCGGCTCCGCAACCGAAGCGGTAGAATTGGCTGCATGTATCACTACAATCCCGCGACCGCGCTCGAAGAACTCACCGAAGAAGCCACACTCCCCAATCCCGTCCATGTTCGGGACATGATGCTCCGCAGGAAGCTCAATACCGATCAGGCGCTGGAGTTAAACCGGACATTTCTCGAATACCAGAAATCGTTCGGCCAGACGCAGAAGCTTGGGAAAGAGATTTTGCTACGGCTCGCGGAATAATTCCGGCCTATACCGGACCACGATCGAGTGAAAATCCAGACTTCTCGCTCTTCCTCGCCTGCGGCCGCAAACGCTCGGAATGGCAAAATAAGAGGGACACCGTCGAACGAGATAGGCAATCCCCCACGTGCTGGTAGGCAGTCGGGTCACATCCACGCGGGCAAAAACAGCCCGCGCCACACTCCTACATTCATCGTTTACAATCGAACATTCCTTCACTTCAGGAAAAATTTCATAGGGAAACCCAACTATGCATCGGTGGTCTGAACTTTTTATTCCTACTTTGCGCGAGGCTCCGGCAGATGCCGAAGTCGCTAGCCACAAACTCCTGATCCGGGCTGGATACATTCGTCAACTGGGCGCGGGCATCTATTCCTTCTTGTTCCTGGGCAATCGCACCACGCAGAAAATCATGGGCATTGTCCGCGAGGAGATGGACAAAATCGGGCAGGAGTTTTACCTGCCGGCGCTCAATCCGCGCGACATTTGGGAAGAGAGTGGCCGCTGGACGGTCATGGGCGAGAACATGTTTCGCTTGAAGGACCGTAAGGGCGCGGATTTGTGTCTGGGCATGACGCACGAGGAGATCATGACCGACATCGCGCGCAAGGAGCTGCGCAGCTACAAGCAGCTGCCGCAAATCTGGTATCAGATTCAGACGAAGTTTCGCGATGAGCCACGGCCGAAGTCGGGCCTGCTGCGGGTGCGGCAGTTCATCATGAAGGATGCGTACTCGTTCGATCTCGATGCGGCTGGACTGGATGTTTCCTACCAAAAGCATTACGACACGTATTGCCGTATTTTTGACCGCTGCGGGCTCAAATACGTTGTGATTGACGCGCACTCGGGGGCGATGGGCGGGTCGCAGTCGCAGGAATTCATGGTGCGCACTCCGGCAGGCGAAGATCAAGTAGTGAGCTGCGAGACTTGCGGCTATGCGGCAAATCTGGAAAAAGCGACTTCGAAGATCGCTCCCGTGGAGGACCTGGCAGCGGAGGGCGATGGCAAGCCGCTTCCCATTCATACGCCGGGCAAAGGCGCGATCGCCGATGTAGCGGAGTTCCTGGGAATCTCGGCCTTGCAGGACATCAAGACCGTCGCTTATATGGCGCAGAATCCGGGCGCCGGCGGAAAGACGCTGGAACAGCCGGTCATCGTGTTCCTGCGCGGTGACCACAGCGTGAATGAGACCAAGCTGCTCACGCTGGTGAAGGCCGCGAATGTCCGTCCCATGCAGGCGGAAGAGCTTGAGAAGTATTTCCAAGGCCCGGCGGGGTTCATTGGACCGATTGGCTTGGTTGTGCGTCCGAAGGAGCTGTTGGGCGAATGGGACACGAAGAAATGGCCAGCCGATCCGCGCTCAACTACTGTTGTGCTCGATGAAGGCCTTGTCGGGCGGTCGAATATGATTTGCGGCGCAAACAAGATCGACTATCACTTGAAGAATGTGACGCCGGGCAAAGATTTTCAATGGACAATCTCCGCCGACGTTCGTAGCGCGAGCGCGGGCGAGGGATGCCCGAAATGCGGCGCGACGCTGAGGATCGATACCGCGGTCGAGATCGGGCACATCTTCAAGCTGGGCTATAAGTACTCGCAATCGATGGGTGCGACGGTCCTTGACCGCAATGGCAAGGAGGTGGCGCCGATTATGGGCAGCTATGGAATCGGCATTGAGCGTATTTTGACCGCGGCGGTTGAGCAGTCGAACGACGCAAACGGATTCTGGCTGTCGCCGTCGATCGCTCCCTTTGACGCGGTGGTGGTCTCGACCAACAGCGGGGATGAGAAGATACGCGCGGCGGCGGAAGCCATCACGCGTAGCCTGGAAGCCGCCGGACTGGACGTGTTACTCGACGACAGGGACGAACGGCCAGGGGTGAAGTTCAAGGATGCCGACCTGGTGGGCATACCCTTTCGTGTCAACGTGGGCAAAAAGGTTACTGAAGGTATGGTCGAAGTGGTTCGCCGCTCGACTCTGGAGAGAGTGGACGTTAACATTTCAGCCATAACCGATCATCTCCGTGGACTGGTTCGCGGGCTGCCTGCGAGCTAGCCAGAGCCGGGACAGGCGTGCCCGGCGCTTGCGGAGGACGGTTGGCGAGCGAATGTTATGGCGACACTCAGGCTGGTCTTGGGCTTTGGCGTAATGGCATTACTGGTAATGGTGGGCATCAAGCTGATCCCGCCCTTCTTCTCGAATTATGAATTCGAGGATGCCATTAAGAGCGAGGCTCTGCGGTCCACCTATAGCACGCGTAACGAGGACGACATCCGCGACGCGGTCGTCAAGCATGCGCGCGAGTATGACATCGAACTCACGGCGAAGCAGGTCCACGTGACTCGAACGGGCGGTTTCGGCACGGGTGCCCTGGCGATCGAAGCTGACTACAGCGTGCCCCTGGAACTACCTGGATACTCGACTACACTGGATTTCCATCCCTCAAGCCTTAATAAGGGAGTGTTCTAGGATCGGCTTTCGGCGTATGGCCTTTCGCCTTTGGCTCTAAGCAGGCTTCCTCCTAAACTTCCCCTCGTGGCTTCTTATTCCCCTATGCGCTGAGCTCCAGAGGCTCAACCTCATTCCTGCTCCCCGAGTTGCATCTCCCACACATGTATCTCCATTGACACGCATCTAAAACATAGGGGTCGGGCTTCTGATTTAGAATCAAGCTGCGATTCCTATCAGTTGCAGGTAGCAGTTCGGTCTGAAGATTTCGGAACCGGAATTGCTGCTCTGGACAGGGAAGAATTTCTTTCGTGGCAATCCGACTAAGAATCCCGGGCGCTCGAAAAACCGGCGGGAGCGGTAAGGGCCGCTCGCGGAGCAAGGATCCCGTAGTGCGCTATGCGCTCACGGCATTTGCAGCGCTGTCGCTGATCGTGATCGGCTTTTTTACGTACGAATATGTAAAGTACGACAGGATTATCGAGCAGCGCTTCCGCGGGCCTGTATTTGCAACTTCGGCAAAGATCTATGCGAGCGCAAAGACCGTGCGGGTCGGATCGAAGGACTCAATCAGCGACATTGCGGCGGAACTGCGGCGCGCCGGCTATACGGAAAAAGGCCAATCGTCCCTCGGAAGCTATCGGGTACATGGCGGGACGATCGACATCATGCCCGGGCCGGAGTCCTATCACTCGCCGGAGCCGGCATCGATCACGGTGGTGGATGGAACCGTCAGCGACGTCATAAGCCGCTCAGCCGGCGAGCTGGAAGCGTACGAACTCGAGCCCCAGCCGCTGGCTTCTCTGTTCGATGCCGAGCAGCGCTCGAAACGCGAACTAGTCAAGTACGACGAAATCCCCAAGGTCATGGTGGAAGCCGTAACGTCGATCGAGGACCGGCGGTTCTTTCAGCACAGCGGTGTGAACTTCATGCGCCTCGCTGAGGCGGCGTGGATCGACTTCACTCACGGCAAGCATCAGCAGGGCGGATCGACGATCACGATGCAGCTTTCGCGAGCGTTTTTTTTGAGTCCCGAAAAGACATTCAAGCGCAAGATGATCGAAATGCTGATTGCGGTTGAACTGGAGCAGAAGTTCTCCAAGCAGCAGATTTTCGAATTTTACGCCAACCGAGTGGACCTGGGTCAGCGCGGATCGTTCACGATTGCAGGTTTAGCGGAGGGCGCACACTCGTATTTCAACAAAGACCTTAAGGACGTCACACTGCCGGAAGCGGCGATGCTGGCCGGACTGATCCAGGCGCCAAGTTATCTTTCGCCATATCGGCATCCGGAGCGGGCGCAGGAACGGCGCAACACTGTCCTGGAGGCGATGGTGGAGACGGGCGCGATCACGCGCGCCCAGGCCGATAAGGCCAAGGCGACGCCACCCAAACTCGCGCCGCCGAATGTGGAAGCGAGCGATGCTCCGTACTTCGTCGATATGGTGCGCGATGCGGTGCTCAGCAAGCTCAATGAGCACGAGGTGAACGAACAGCAGTTCCGTATTTATACGACGCTCGATCCGGAACTACAGCGGGCGGCAGCGGCAGCGGTCGAAAGCGGCATCCAGTTGGTAGACGACCAGGTTACCAAAATGCGCACGAAGAAGACCAAGGTCGGAGGCAAGGTCGAGACAACCGTTGTGCCCGGTCCGCAGGCTCAAGTTGCGCTGGTCGCGATGGATCCTCATACGGGAGAGATCAAGGCGCTGGTCGGAGGGCGGAACTATGGAAACAGCCAGCTGAATCACGCGCTCGCTAAACGGCCGACAGGGTCGATTTTCAAGCCCTTCGTTTACGCAGCCGCCATGAACACAGCACTCGATGGATCGGCGGCTGTGATCACACCGGCATCGATGGTGACCGACGAGGCTTCGACGTTCGCCTACGGCGACCAAATCTATGAGCCGCGCAATTACAAAGAGGAATACCACGGCGATGTAACGTTACGCTATGCGCTGGCGATGTCGCTCAACAATGCGACCGTGAAAGTGGCGGAGCAAGTGGGCTACGACAAGGTAGCGGAACTGGCGAAGGCGGCTGGGATTACATCCGTGAAAGCGACGCCGGCGATGGCTTTGGGCGCGTACGATGCGACGCCGGTTGACATGACCGCAGCCTACACAACATTCGCCAACGGTGGAGTCCGGCTGTCCCCGGTGCTTGTAAATTCGGTGCGCAACGCGCAGGGCGATGTGGTGGTGAACTTTGGCACAGAGAAGAAAGAGGTGCTGGACCCGCGAGTCGCATTCGTGATGACAAACATGCTCGAGGGCGTGGTGAACTTTGGAACTGCGTACGGCGTTCGCCAGCGTGGGTTCACGGCTCCCGCGGCCGGCAAGACGGGCACATCTCACGATGGATGGTTCGCCGGATATACCAGCAATCTGCTTTGCATTGTGTGGGTGGGATACGACGACTATAGCGATATCCGTTTGAGCGGTGCGCAAACAGCGGCCCCCATTTGGGCGGAGTTCATGAAGAAGGCAGTCACGCTGCCTCAGTACGAAAACGTGAGGTCATTCGCGCAGCCGGAAGGGGTAGTGGACGTCGAACTCGATAAGGTGACCAACCGGCTGGCAACACCCGCCTGCCCCGAGACATACACGATTGCATTTGTGGCCGGTACCGAACCGCACGATACCTGCGACCAAACCGGCGGCGCGCGCGGCATCTTCTCGCGTATATTTGGGGGCAAGTCGGAAACGGTGCTGCCGCCGGGGAGTGGGAACTCTCAGAACGGCAACGGTGTCCAATCCGATGAAGAGAATAAGAAGAAAAAGAGCTTCTTCGGTAAGATAGCCGACGTGTTCAAGGGTGGGGACAAGAGTGACAAGAACACGGCTGCGCCGTCCAAGCCCGCAACAAACGGTTCCCCGCCGCCCTAAACGGCGGGTATGAAACAACTTTCGGGAGGTCTCGCTATGCGGTCCTCGCACTCGATGACGCTGTGGGGCGTCGTCACAGCAATTCCGGTGTTCACTCTGCCTCTGTTCGCTTTGTTCTTAACACTGACTGACATTGGCGTACCCTCTTTACATGCGCAGAGCCTCGAACAGTTAGCGGTTGGCCCACCGCAGTTCCACCGCATTGATCCGCCGCCGGCAAGCGCCTCAGCCAAGGAACTGGAAAACACCGGTGATGCGCTGCAGGGAGACAAGAACTATCTCGACGCCATCGACTATTACGAGGCCGCACTCGCCAAGGATCCTCGAAGCGCGATCTTAGTGAACAAGATCGGCATCTCGCAATTGCAAGTACACCGGTACAAAGATGCGAGGAAGAGCTTTGAGCGGTCCATCCGTCTCGACAAATCCTACGCGAACGCCTACGCGAACTTGGGCGTGATTTATTACGAAGAAACCAGCTATACGAAGTCAATCCGAAATTACGACAAAGCGATCGCGCTGGATAAAGATGCAGCGGTGTTCTACAACAACCGGGCCGCATCGTTGTTTGCAAAGAAGGAGTTTGAGAAAGCCAGCGCGGATTACGCGAAAGCTCTCGAATTGGACCCCGACATCTTCGAACGCAGCGAGCGAGGCGGGGCTGTGCAGGCCAGACTACCTTCGCCACAGGATCGGGCGCGCTACGACTATGTTCTGGCGAAGCTGTATGCACGAAAAGGGATGGAGGAACGGTCTCTGCACTATTTGAGGAAGGCGATGGAAGACGGCTACAAGGACATCAAGAATGTATATAGGGACGAAGAGTTCAGCGATCTCCGGAAGGATCCGCGGTTTGCCGAGTTGATGGCATCAAAACCAGTGCCGATTCCCGAGTAGGGATGAGGAAATTTAGCTTGTGGCGCCGGCGCCCTCGCCCGAAAAAGGTCCGGCGTTCGGAGCCCTACCCCGTTTAGCCCTGCTTGATCAGAGTTTGCCTGAAACAGGTTTTACGGTTGCGTTTACAAAATTCCGAGCCGTCCCGAAACTTTGCCGCTGCGCCAGTGTTTGTGTCGATATTACTCCTGAAAACAAACAGGGTGAGTAAGGAGAAACATCCACCGGTTGCAAACCCGAGCACGCCCCAAGCAAGCAGCCGGTGGTTTGTTTTACTAGTGACGAACGAAGACCAACCGACCGGAGACTCCGCCGGCCCTGTACCCCGACAACTTTAAACCTGAGACGTCGAAACCTCCCAGTCCTATCCCCCGCGCTCTTCGGTGTAATCCGCAACCGCCTTTTTCCATTTCCCTTGCGCCTTGAGGATATATTCGACGGCGTCGCGGGCAGCACCGTCTCCGCCTGCATGTGAAGTGACCCAGTGCGCCTCGGCTTTCACTTCCGGGCGGGCATTCTTCACAGCGATAGCCAGACCGCATCGCCGCATGACAGGAAGATCAATCACGTCGTCTCCAACAAACGCAGCTTCGGCGGCGGTGATGCCATCTTTCTCGATAATTTGACGGAAGACTCCCGCTTTATCCTGAATGCCCTGGTAGACGTAATCCATCTTGAGATCGCGGGCGCGCAGAGCGACAGTCTCCGAGACGCGTTTGGTGATGAGACCAGTCTTCATGCCCGCGAGACGCGCAAGAAAGATAGCCGTACCGTCGTGCGCATGAAATCCCTTGGCCTCGATGAGGTTGACGCTCTGGAGAGCTTGGCCGGCCGTTTCGCCGCGCTGCGAGGATTGTTCGAGCACACTCTGTTGGGCTCCGGCGGCTGAAGGAAAAATCCAGATTTTGCCGTCGGTGAGAACGCCATCGACGTCAAAAAGGATGAGTTTGATTTTCTTGGCTCGAGCAGTAGCTGACAGTTTAGGCATCGGCGCGATTTTAGCAGGCCGTAACTTCGCAGTTCAGGCATTAGACAGCCATAACACGGAGAAATGCCGGCCCAGCTTTTCAAAGTCGCCGTCGGACGTAACCAGCGTCGCTTCGTTCACCATGGACAATCCGGCCGTCAAGCAGTCCACAATACGGAATCGAGCGAAAAGAGTTAACTCCCACGCGCTCAGGACTTTGCCTCTAACCCCTTTGCGGCTCAAGACTTTGAAAAATGTGGTCGCCAAAGTCTTGATTCTAATAGACCGGGGGAGGGGGGAGGTAAATATCCCATGAGTACAAGGGTATAATAACTAAACCGTGACAGGGTAGGATCTCAAGACTTTGGTTTAAGGGCGGATG
>Ga0182030_10001098_pt1 | contig 54514 bp, 50 predicted proteins | sample 812S3MmetaG_FD_121299 | JGI IMG/M metagenome (GOLD analysis project Ga0182030, IMG submission 121299) | Permafrost microbial communities from Stordalen Mire, Sweden - 812S3M metaG (Illumina Assembly) | ecosystem: Environmental > Terrestrial > Soil > Wetlands > Permafrost | place: Sweden...
ACCGGCGGCGACCAGTCGCTCTCTGGCTCGACGGGTGTCTCGGAATCACGGCGCCGGTTGGATCTCTTCATTGGCGACACGTTATGGCACCGACGACCAACCGTCGCTCGCCACGAGGACCAGCGAACGCTGAAGAGGTCGTGAACAGGGCAATAAGCGTCCTCTTCGTCACCGCTTGAGCGCCGTGTCGAACCGGACTTAGTGTTACGCGATGAACTTTCCATCGCCGACCGGGCCTGCGCTCGCGCGCAACGAGGTCTTCTTGATGTACCTCGATTTCTTTCGCGAGCGGGTGCTCGACAAGGTCACGTCACTCCCCCTCGACGCGCTGATCGTCAGTGTGGTTCCGACTGACTGGACCGCCCTGGAACTGGTCAAGCACCTGACCTTCGTCGAAATGCGATGGCTCGAGTGGGGTTACGAGGGAACGCCCGTCGAAGAAGCGTGGGGCGATCATCTCGGCGATCGGTGGTTCGTCGGACCGGAGGACACCCTCGAATCGCTCACTGAGGCTCTGCGCGTGCGAGGAGCCGTGACGCGAGAGATCGTCCGTCGTCACGACCTCGATGAACCGGGCCAACCGGGACCGCGATGGGAAGGTGACGATCCCCCCACCCTGGAGCGAATTCTCTTTCATCTCGTTCAGGAGTACGCGCGACACCTCGGCCACCTCGACATCTACTCCGAATTGGTCGAAGGACAGAACGGCGAATAGCGAATCCGCAGTAGACGCCATCGACGCGAGCGGTGATCGTAAGAATATTTGAATAATCGGATCGCGTATTCACGCACCACCGGTATGGTCAAACAACGCACCACAATTCAGGAGGGCACCATGCTCGGAGACAAGTCAGTTCACTTTCAGGGTAAAAGCACCAACCTCACCGACTTGGAGTTACACATCACGCAGTACCTCGAGAACGACGGCTTCACGGTCCAGACCGCTCCGCCGAGCGATCAAGGAACGGTCATGCAGGCGAAGAAAGCAGGGTTCCTTCGCGACATCGTCGCCGCCGACCGGGCGTTCACGATTACCGTCACCGGAACGTCGAGTGACTTCACCGTGCGCTTTGGCGTCGGCACCTGGCTCAAGAACCTCGGCGTGGCCGCCGTGGAGACGCTCTTGATCTCCGAACTGTTTCTGCCCATCGACGTCGTGGACTCCCTGTGGAGCCTCGAAGTGGAAGACAAGATCATCGCCGACGTCAAGACCTTCATCGGCTAATCCGCAACTCGCAATCGGTGCCGCCTCTGCCTGGTCGACACGACGATAGGTACTAGCCCTTCGGCGTTACTGCTCGTAATCCTCGACGACGTCGACCTCGCGCACCGTCGCGTCATCCGGGTCGCGCCCGAACTCTCGCAGTGCTCGACGCTGGCGCAGCAAGTCCCAACACTGGTCGAGGGTCTCTTCGATGTGTGCAAGACGCGTCACCGCCTCCGGCGACTCGTGTTCGCGCAGGACCTTCTCCTCGTCCACCAGGGTATTGATCCGCTGATAGATATCTTCGTCAACCACGATGATCCTTCCTTGTCGATTCGATCGACCACCGTCCAACGCGGCAGTGGCGTACTGCGAATGTAGTCACTTCGTTAGATCGGCAGGCCACCCGTGGCCGAGTTCGTCGAGCCGCTGTCCTTAAAGGCGGCGATCGTGCGCTCCGCGATCCGCATCTGATGGATCTCGTCAGCGCCGTCGGCGAGGCGCGCCCACCGAGCGTGCTGAAGCATTGAGGCCAACGGGGTGTCCGTCGAATAGCCGAGGGCCCCGTGTACCTGAATGGCCCGATCGATGATTCGGTTGAGGCTATTGGCGACAAAGTGCTTGGTCATGGAGACCTCGGTACGGAAGTCGTCGCCCCGGTCGATCTTGAATGCCGTGTGCAGCACCATGAGCTTGCACTGATAGAGCTCCATCGCCGAATCGGCGATCATCCACTGAACGCCCTGCTTTTCGGCCAGCGTCGAACCGTGGGAGTAGCGAGAGATCGAACGGTCGACCATCATGTCGAGGGCCGTTTCGGCTTGAGCGATCCAGCGCATGCAGTGCGCCAGCCGGGCGGGCCCGAGACGCGCCTGCCCGAGCCGATGGCCGTTGCCGCGACCGCCCAGGACCTGCTCGTCCTTCACGCGCAGGTCCTCGATGACGATCTCGCTGTGGCCGGTCGAGCCGTGCATCGTCTCCACTTCACGGACGTCGTTCCAACCTTCCGATGGGATATCGACAATGAACGCCGTGGTCGCTCCCGAGGACCCCTCCGGGACGTCGGGCTCCGTCCGAGCGATGAGTATCGCGAACTGTGAGCGACGTGCGTTCGAGATGAACCACTTGTGACCGTTGATGATCCACTCGTCGCCGTCCTTTTCGGCGTGGGTGCGAATCAGAGTCGGGTCCGATCCCGCGACCTCAGGTTCGGTCATCGCGAAACAGGACATCACCGCGCCGTCACAGAGCGGACGTAGGTAACGCTCTTTCTGGTCCTCGTTGCCCCAGTGCAACAAGGTGTGCATATTGCCCTCGTCGGGAGCCATGCAGTTCAACACCCATGGCCCGATACGCGTCTTGCCGGCTTCGGCCTGCACCATGGCCAACTCAACGTGGCCGAGTCCCATGCCACCCCACTCCACGGGCATGTGCGGAAGCCACAGTCCGAGTGCCTTGGCCTGGTCGCGCAGTCCCGTGATCGTCGTGAGGTAGTCGCGCCGTGAAAGCGCCTCCGCGTCATTCTCCGGTCTCGTCACCGCCGGAATGACGGTCCCCTGGATGAAGTCACGTACCCGCGTCCGGATGGCTTCGTGTTCGGGTGCGAGGGTGAAATCAATGGCCATGGAAGTCCTTCGATGTGTCCGCGACGGCGGTGAGGTCGAGAATAGCGTTACCCGTCAACGCCCGGAAATTCGCCGTGGCGTACTACGCACCCTCGTTGGCGAAGTACGGATCGACAACGCCGCTCTTTTGAAAGCGCGCCAGTCGCTCGAGGATCATCGCCCACGATTGGGCGGTGAAGGCCACGGACGCCTCGGAGCAGTCATCTTCAAAGTCGTAGTGGCGGAACTGTACGGAGGTCTGATCGGCGTTGTCGTGATTCACACCGAGCGTCCACTCCCACGTTGAGCCGAGCCATCCGGGAAAGCCCGAGTCGACCTTCATTCGAACGAGCTCGTTGGCGACCAACGAGATCGTGACGTTCAGGTCAACGGGCGCTTGGGCGAAACCGAATCGTCCGTGATTCTCGTCGAGTTCGCAGTCCGAGGTCCAGAAACTCTTCTGGCCCTCCGTCGAACGCAACACGTCATAGACCGCGGACGGACTTCCTTCGACGTTGGTCGCGAGGGCAATTCTCCAACTCATGGCTTCCTCCTCATTCGCCTCACTGTACAACGGTGATTCGGTGTCCGTTCATCGCGATTGAGTCGATGTGAGTACTTCAAATGACGAGTAGCAACACGGCGGCAATGGTCATCACGGCCACCGTTGTCCAGCCGATGATCAACGCGGCACGGCCGTTCCGGTAGTCGCCCATGATGTTCCGGTCCGACGAGACGAGCATGGTGACGGCGAGAAACGGCGCCGCAGCGACGCCGTTGATTACCGCGACGAAGACCAAGAGCGTGATGGGATTGACCGACAGCAAGCTGAACGTCATACCACCGGCAATCCCCACTGCGCAGAGCGCGTAAAAGACCGGAGCCTTGCGCGGTGAGTTCGAATAGCCAGTCGGTCTGCCCAACATTCCAGAAAGTCCCGCGGCGCCTGATCCGGCGAGGACTGGTACCGCCAGCATTCCGGAACCGATGAATCCAAAGGCGAATATGTACGAGGCCATTCGTCCGGCGACCGGCTTCAAGGCCGCCGCCGCCTGCGCGGGTGAGTTGATCGATACGTGATGGCCGTGGGCGTCCAGAGTCACGGCCGTGGCGACGATGATCGCGAACATGACGAGGTTGGAGATCCCCATGCCGGAAAAGACATCGAAGCGGCTGGTGGACTGCTTCTTCGCGGCTGCCATGCGTGAACGTCGGCCGAGGGCCAATGGTTTCTCACCGCCGGCGGTCTCCTCGCGCATGTCTTCGATGCGGTGCATGCTCTGCCAAAAGAAAAGATACGGCGAAATGGTCGTTCCGAGCACGGCGATGAACAGCGCCAGGTAGCCCTTGGAGAACTCGACGTGAGGCACAATCGTGTGAATCAGGACCGTTCCCCAAGGCACGTTGATGAAGAAAAGCACGGCGATGTACGCCAAGAGTGCCAGACAGAGAAACTTGAGAACCCGCGCAGTGAGCTCGAAGGAGCCCGTGAAGACCAGCGTGATGACCAAAGCTCCTGCGATCAGCGCCCAGAGTGCCTCTGGTCCGGCGTGCAAGAGTCGCATGCCAGCACCGATCGCAACCAAGTCCGCTGCGATGTTGAGCGCGTTTGCGACGATGAGCAGTCCGAGCAGGATCGAGATAAGTACCCTCGACGTTCGTCCAAATCGGACGACGATCAATTCGCCCAGACCTTTACCGCTCGCCAGCGCCGTGCGGTCACAGATCTCTTGAACACCCGCCATCAACGGGAACGTAAAGAGCGCGACCCACAACATCGAAAACCCGAATTTGGCGCCTGTCTGGGCGTACGTCGCGATGCCCGACGGGTCATCATCCGAGGCGCCGGTTACCAATCCGGGGCCAAGCGCGTGGAGGTACGTGCGCAACCCAATTCGCTTTCGCGAGACTTTCTTCGTTTGTTTGGCCGCCACGTTCGCCCCTGCAATCACCCTATGGCTCGAGACTGTCGCGCAGTTCTCAACGTTCACGCCTCGTCACCGCGGGCGTATCGTCCTTTACGATGATGTCCAGTCAGCTGATTCACTACATACAAGGAAACGTCAATGTCATTAGAAGGTGAGTACGAAGCGAGTCCGTCGGAGTGGGTGCGCGATCAAGTGGAACTGTACGAGCGCACCGCGGGCGCCGAGGGCAACACCCTGCGCGACACCGGCCTGCCGATCGTGATCGTGACGACCCGCGGCAACAAGAGTGGCAAGATCCGAAAGACGCCGCTGATGCGCGTCGAGCACGGCGGCGAGTACGCCCTCGTCGCTTCCCAGGGCGGTGCGCCTACGCACCCGGTCTGGTACTACAACTTGACGGCCGATCCCGACTCGGTGACGATTCAAGACGGTCCCACGCCATTCGCCGTTTCGGTTCGAGAGATAGAGGGCGACGAGCGCGCAGTCTGGTGGGAGCGCGCGGTCGCGGCCTTCTCGCCCTACGCGCAGTACCAGTTGAAGACCGAGCGGCGCATCCCGGTGTTCCTCGCTACGAAGAAGTCCTGAGACGGCCACTTCACACCGCGAAGGCCACGCTTCGCCGCGGGCCCTAGTGTTCTAATGATTCGTACTGGTACGCGACCTACCCGCATCGGACCTAGGAGAGATTGAGATGGCGACGTGCCCCACCTGCGGTACCGAGGAAGTACCGGGTCAACGGGTCTGCGCGACGTGTGGATCGCCGACGACCAGCGTCTACTCGTATCCCGCTCCCCTCGCCCAGTACCCGAGTGAGGCGCCCGCCTCTGGCTACGTACTCGCCGGCTTCTGGAAACGATTTCTCGGATTCTTCATCGACGGGCTCGTGCTCTACGCCATCGTCGACCTGCCACTGCGCATCGCCAACGCCGGAACCTTCATCACGGTGGCCGCCGCCGCGATCGTCACGTTCTTCTACGGCTCGTTGTTCATCGGCTACGGACACGGTCAAACACCCGGCATGCGAGCGGTGTCGATCCGCTGCGTCGATGACGACGGTGAATCAGAGATCAACTATCAGCGCGCCGCTCGTCGAGCCCTCGCCTACGGCGTTCTCGTGATCATTCCGAGCCTGTTCCATTACCACACCTACGCGCACGCGACGACCCTGCAACTGCGCCACGAGTACCACGACTTCCTGATCGTTCTGCTGCTGTCGCTCCCCCACTTCATCGACCTCTTGTGGGTCGCGTGGGACAAGCGCAATCAGACGTTGCACGACAAGTTCGCGCACACCGTCGTCATCCGGACGAAGTAGATCCCCCGCCGGCTGACGACTCACCCGCCCAATCGGTACGCGACCACCTGGGGCGTCGTTTTGGCGCTGATTGACGACTTGGGACCGCCGGCCGGAACGATGATCGTGTTGCCGGCGACTGCGATGGCGGCATTCGTTGAATCGGGGACCTTCGACCGATAGACGATTGCCCCGGTCGTCCGGCTCAGTGCGATCAGTTCACCGTCGAAGAGCGTGGTGAACACCAGATCGTTGACGACGGTCATCGCCCCGAGTGGGAGCTGTGTGACCTTGGTATCCCACTCCACCTTGCCGGTCGATAGATCCAGGGCTTCGATCTCTCCGTCCGCGGTGACGTGCTTGGGGGCCACACCGTCGACCTGACCGGTCTTGGAGAATTCGAGTTCGAGGTCCAGGGTCGACACGTACACCGTGTCGCCGTCAAGGGCCATGTTCGTCAATATGCCGCCGAAGGATCCGGGGAGGAACAACAACGGCAACTTGGGTGCGACCGCGTGATCGAGCAGGTTTAACGAGTCGTTGTCGTGACCGTTGTGTAGACCGACCGGGGTCTTCCACAACAGGGCTCCCGACGTCGCGCTCATGGCGTAGACGATGCCCATCTTGCCTCCGCCGACGATGACCGGTCGACCGTTGATCGTCGTGGCGATCGGCGAGGCCTGCATATCGAAGTCCTTGAAGTCATTCGGCTCGGCCTGGTAGTACCAACGGAGTTTCCCGGTCGCCGCGTTCAGATTCACTTCGCTGTCGGTGTAGAGGAGCGTCGCTGGATGCTTCGTCGCCGACGCCAGGGTCTGGTACGGATTGCCCGTACCGAAGGTCACCGATCCGTCACTTCCCACGAGCGGTGTCTCCCAGGCGCCGCCTGCTCCCAGGCCCAGCGACGTGACGCCGAGACTGGTCTTCTTCAGCGTGTTGAATCTCCAGAGCACCGTTCCTGTCGCCGCGTTGAGCGCGAAGAGGATGCCGCCGCCCTTGCCCGAACCGTACTGACTCGCGCCGTAGACCCGACCATTGGCGACCTGGGGTTGGATGCCGAAGCTGCCCTGTCCCCTCTTCAGGATCTTCTTGTTGACCCAAAGCGCTTTGCCCGTCGTGGCACTGAGCGCGAAGGCCACCGTAGGGGTGAAGCCGTAGACGACGCCATTGGCGACGGCCACACCGTTGGGACCCGGACCGCTCAGTTCGGGCTTGTTGACGCTGTACTCCCAGAGAAGCGACCCGTTGGTCAGTGAGAGCGCGTAGACGTTGCATCGCAGGTCCTGGACGTACACCACGTCACCGACCACGATCGGCGTCATCGCCAGCGAGCCGAGCTGGGAGATGCTCTTTGCTGCCTTCCCCTTGAGTTTGAACGTCCAGGCGACCTTCAGCGAGTTCACGTTCTTCTGGGTGATTCCAGAACCCTGCGCCACACGAGTATTGGCGAGATCGCCGTTGGGGTAGGCCCACGACGCCGTAGCCTTCGGCGTCGCGACGGCCGAACTCGCGGCAATCGTCGATCCAACCAGGGCCATGGTCACAGCGAGCGTCGCCGACGCCGCGAATCGTGTCACCGATGTGCTGTGCACCGTTGGCCCCCTGTGTCGCCGGACTGCGGTGCTGTCGGATGGCACGACACCGCGTCTTTGAAGATTAGAGGGTGTGCTTCGCCTCAGGCGGAGAGTTACTTGACGGCCGTCGTGCTCAACGTCGTTGGGCACGGTCATCTGGACCGGGTCACCGAGCGTCACGCCGGAGATCGAACGGCGTCGACTGGGCTGCATCAAGAAAGCAAGGCCCTGTTGATGCGAACGAGTCAGGCAAGACCGTCGCGCGATGATTCCTCCGAAGGACTCCAACGTCAAATGTAGGATTTACGCTCGAGAGAGAGGTGCGGTTGATCATGGACGCTTCTGCGGAGATCGAACTCGACCGGTTCGAAGTCGTCTTGTTGAAACGACCCGTCGACGGACCCGAATTCTCGGATGAAGAGTTGGATCGCCTCCAGGATCGCCACCTCGCGCATCTCCAGGCTCAAACTCTTTCGGGGGCCATGCGCGTGGGCGGCCCGTTCGACGAACAGCCTGACGAGTCACTTCGCGGGATCTCGATTTACCAGACCGGCTCACTGGAACAAACGCGAGCCCTCGCATCGTCGGACCCGTCGGTCGTCGCCGGTCGACTCGAGATTGACGTGATGTACTTCTACTGCCCGAAGGGCGCCCTGTAGCGACCTACGCTTCGAGTGTGTTGGAACGATGGACTCGCTTGGTCATCAAGCGCCGGGTCATCGTCATTTCCATCTGGATCGTGGTCACGATCTTGGGAGCGTTATCGGCGACGCACCTCACCGATCTGCTCACCACGTCGCTCACCGTCCCGGGCACGAGTTCCGCCCAGGCCAACGTCATACTGATCCACCACTTCGACGAGAACGTCGAAGGAACCTTCACGGTGGTCGTGCCCTACACGAACGCCACGAGCGCCGAGATCGCGTCCCTCGAGGCCAAGGTCGGCGACGCGGCGTCGCACGTGCCGACCGGGTCGGTCGGCCAGGAACGGGCCGTCGCCGGATTGCTCTACGCCAACATCAATACGTCACTGGACCTCGGCCAGGCCGCCAACGTGACCAACACGCTTCGCGATGCGCTTCGCGGGGTCGGCCTCACTCACGCCCTCGTCACCGGCCCGCCGGCGCTGCAACACGACATCACGCCGGTACTGACGAGCGATCTGCGACGAGGCGAGGTTCTGGCACTCGTTTTGGCCTTTCTGTTGCTCGTGGCCGTCATGGGCGTGTGCTGGGCGGTGTTGATTCCCTACCTCGTGGCGGCCGCGACCACCGCTGGAACGCTGAGCGTCGTCTATCTCCTCGCCCACCATTTCCTAATGGTGCTCTACGTGCCGAACGTCGTCGAACTGGTCGGCCTCGCACTGGCGATCGACTACTCCTTGTTCATCGTCCACCGATTTCGCACCGAAGTCAACCGCGAAAGTGCGAACGTCGAAGACGCGATCGTCACCACGATGCAGACCGCCGGAAAGGCGGTCATGTTCTCCGGCTTCGCGGTGGCGATCGGCCTCGCCACGTTGCTCATCGTCCCGGTGCCGTTCGTACAGTCGCTCGGCGCGGCCGGACTCGTCGTACCCGTGTTCTCCCTCGCGTGTGCGCTGAGCCTTCAACCGGCATTGCTGTCACTGCTCGGACGCCGCGGCGTTCGACCGGTCGTCGTGCGCGGACTCATCGGCCGACGCGACGTGTCCTCCGGCATTTGGGCGCGCATCGCGCGTGGGGTCATTCGCCGCCCGCTGTTGGTGCTCTTGACCACTTTAATCGTCCTCGGAGGAGCGACGTTCTCCATCTTCTGGATGCAATTGACACCGGGCTCGACCACGGCGATCCCCCAGAACATCCAAGCGGCGCGCGCGCTCACGTTCGTAAGTAGCCGCGTCGGTCCCGGTGCGATCACGCCGATCGAGATCATCGTCGACACCGGTCGAAGTCACGGCGCCGCCACCGGCGCCGCGTCACGTCAACGACTGGCGTTGGCGAAACTCATCCTCAAGAACCCCGAAGTCAGCATCGTCGCCATCGGACACACCAAACCGTTCGTCGATCCGACGCGCCGTTACGAACAGATCCTCGTGGTCAGCCGTGAGTATTTTGGCAGTGCCGGTTCACAGCGTCTCGTCAACGTCTTGCGCGACACCACGATCCCATCGATGAAGTTTCCCGACGGCACGAAGGTGTTCGTCGGCGGCGCTCCGGCCCAAGGAGTCGACTTCTTGAACAGCGTCTACGGCGCCCTGCCGTGGATTGTCCTGTTGGCGTTCGTGTTCGCGTACCTGATCTTGGCGCGGGCCTTTCGCTCACTCCTGTTGCCGCTCATCGCGATCGTGCTGGACCTCGTATCGGTGGGCGTCGCCGACGGCGTGCTCGTCGCGGTCTTTCGATTCGGCGTCGGTTCACAGGTCTTGGGCACCTATCACGTGAGCCAGATCGAAGGGTGGGTGCCAGTCTTCTTGTTCGCGATGTTGTTCGGACTCTCGATGGACTACGAGGTCTTCATCGTGAGTCGCATGCGCGAAGCGTGGCGAAACGGCGCCACCAGCACCGACGCCATCGTCGAAGGACTCTCGAATACCGGCGGTGTCGTGACGAGTGCCGCTCTGATCATGGTCGCGGCGCTCAGTGGTCTCGTCTTTGGACACGTCGCGGGTCTCCAGGAACTGGGCGTTGGGTTGGCGTTCGGTGTCCTCGTCGACGCGACGCTTGTACGAGGACTGCTCCTGCCGAGCATCATGGCGCTGATCGGCCCTCGTTGTTGGTGGTTTCCGGGACCTGCGCGGCAGCTGCTCCACGCCACTGCCCCGCCCCTCGTGTAACGAGAGACGGGGCAGTCGACGTACGTCAGTGCGTCATTTCACGATTCGGATCGCGAGGTGGATCACCGGCACCTGATACCCGAGGGCGAGGCCGGGGTCGTCGTGATTGGCAGACAGCAGTGGCACCATGCCGTAGTACGTGCCTTCGTTCGGCGACACCGAGTACAACAGCGGGTACAGGTCGATGATGTGGATGCCGGGCCCACCGGTCGCGGTCAGGTGGACGGCCATGTAGCCGTTGGAGTGGAACCCACAGCCGTAACCGATGTAGCTGTTGTCGTAGTCGACCGCCAAGGTGTTGTCGAGTTGGGTCCAGCCGACACCCAGGATGTTGATGGTGAACTCTTGACCTTCCTTGAAGGTGTAGGAGCCCGATCCAACTTGACCGCCGACTTCGTTCGCCTTCGCGACCGAGTCGTCCGCGGTCGCGACGCCCATCGACATCAGCTTGCCCGTCTTGTTGTAGAAGGGCATGATGCTCTCCTTCACGTAGAAGGGGACCTGTGACTCGACGAGGCTGCCGACGCCGGGAACACGGTTACCCGCGGCGTCGGTGCCCATGGCGCCCTTGATCACCACGATGGCGTGCCAACCACCCAAAGTGTTGACACCAGGGTGATTCGGGATGGTGATGCTCTGGTCCAACGTACCGTTCGCCACCACGGCACTACCCAGGGAGGTGTACGTGTAGCCCCAGCAGGTGCCGGTGCAGTTGACGCGGCTACCGGTGACCGAGACCAGATCCACTTCGACGGCTCCGTTCGCGGTGCTCGGCAGATCGGTGACGTTGAGCGTGGTCTTCGATCCCACGGGTCCACTGGTGGCCGAAAGTGTCGCGACGGCAGAACTCAAGGGGTCGATTGCCGCTGGTTGGTTGGTCTTCACTCCGAGCGCAGCGTTGTACATGGTCGTCAGCGCGGTGGGGTTGACGTTCGCGCTCACACCGGTCGGCCACGTGATCGACGACTTGGGCAAGACGTTGCTCGCGGTGACCTTGAACGCTCGAGTCGCACCGTTGTCGTCGGTGATCGGCGACTGAATAGGGTTCAGATACTGAAAGCTGATCGCGTCGCCGACTTGGATGATGTGGGTGCCCACCGTGCCGCTCGCGCGGATGATCACACTCGCGGTGCCACGAGTCCAGTTACCCATGATCTCACCGACGTATTTGTTGTCGTAGGTGATCGAGCCGCCACCGCCGTAGGCGTTCGCGTCCATCGAGGTGTAGGTGACGGTGATCGGCGTACCGACCGGCCCGCTCTTGGGCGAGATCGTCACGGTTCGGAGCTGGTCGAAGGAGCCATTGGCGACGCCGACGCCCGCGGCGACGGCCCAGATGTCATGGTTGCCTCCGAAGTCGGTCGGGGCCTTCGTCGTAACGGTGAAGTTCCCGCTGGCGTCGGTGGTCACGGTCGCCATGTTGACGAACATCGAGTTGCTGCCATTGAGCAGTGAGCCCGCCGTTGTCGGCGAGTAGACCGAACCGAGGTAGTTGACGGTGTACGGCTCGGCATCGACGCTCCACGTGGCGGTATTGGTACCCCACACGAGTTCCAGGGTGGTACTCGGCGTGAGACCGGTGCCACTCACCGTGAACGGCGTGCCGGCGACACCTGCGTCCGGAGTCGTCGTGAGCTTCTGGTAACTGGCCGTCGGCGTGAACGTCGTGGCGGTGACCCCAGTGAAGGGCAGAGCCGTTCCGGGAAGTCCACTTGGTGCAGTGAGTTGAAGCGGATTAACCGGTGGCGCCGTGGCCGCACCACTCGACGTGGCCAGCAATGCCATCGGAATCGCGATAGCTGCCACCAACCTTGCGGCGATCACACCGCGGGACCTCTTCTGTTGAGACGACTTCATCTTTTCCTCTCTCTGCCCATTTTCCGGGACTTTGGCATGTGTCTTAAGACCTTGGTTTTCTTCGTTATGCCACGAATCCCGAGTGAACTCTGAAACTCAGTTCGTTCACTCGGGACTACGTGGGTACAGCGCTTCTCTACTTCTTGAGGTTGGTTACTTCAACGTCACTGGTGCCGCGAGCAGCGTGATGACCGACATTGTGCCGCTGGGGCTGAATGTCCCGGTAGCTCCGGCGACGGCCGGGGTCACGACAACGGTCTTCACCGTGCGGTACGTGCGGACGACGAACTTGCCCCTGACCTTGATTCGCTTGTGCGTTACGACCGTCACCTTCTTCGTCACCGCCGGAACAGCGATGGTGTTCATGGTGATGGTGTAGGGAATGGCACCGGTCGGGCTGTAGTCGCCTGCGGCGGTGCCCGTCTGGAGCACACCGGTCCACATGCCTAAGCCGCCGTGGTTGGCATAGGCCAGTGCGACGGTGGTCGCGTAGCCGTTAACGGTGATGGTCGCGGTGCTGACGTTCGCTGATGTCAGCGCGGCGCCACCGAGAGCGGCGTCATTGGCAGAGACACGGAAGACGATCCCATCGCCCACGACGAACGATGACTGGATGCCGCAGTTGTTCGCGGTACCGACTGTGTCGACGGTGAAGTAGATCGGACCAGCTGCGTTACCTTGAATCGGCGCAGCGATGGTCACGTCGTACGCGACAGCAGTGGCGTCGGCGTTGTCGGTCGTGTCAGTAGGCACGAAGGAGGCACCGAATACGACGGGACCGGCCGCGGTGGGCGTCCACGTGCACGTCGCGATGAAGGGAGCCACGGTCGTCGTCGCCACGGCAGAACAACCAGCAATGGTCGCCCCACCCAAGGTGAAGGTCACCGCGCCGGCGACGCTGGTCGTCGCCACGATGGGTGGCGTCGAGCCCGGGAACGTTCCCTTGGCGCCACTCAATACCACGGTGGGCGTCGTCGTGGCCGCCGAGGCGGAGACCGCTCCGAAGGTGATGACACTGCCCAGGGCCAATGACCCTATGGCAATGATTGACATGATTCTCTTCATGATGATTCTCCTCTTTCTTAGGTAACGACTACTTCTTGACCGGGACGGTCGTGATGGTCTTGATCGTCACGGTTCCCGTGAGCGTGGAGGTGAAGGAATCGTTCTCACTCGAACCGGCGGTCGTCGCCTGGATGGAGAACGAACCCTTGAAGCTCAGCGTTCCCGTCGCACCCTTGAACTTGCCGGTGCCGCTGAGGATCTTCGCGACGCCGGTGACGGTGACGGGCGTCGGTGCAGCGCTGTTGACCGCGCACGCTTGGGTCTTGGACGACGACACCACGCTCAACTTCAAGACGCTCGCGCCGGCCAGAGTCCCTGAACCCGTGAACGGGTCACAGGTGTTCGCGGCGGATCCCCCGCCCAGACCCTTCAGGGTGTTGGCGCCGTAGGTGCCGGTGCCGTGGCCAACGACGGAGGTCGCCTGGACCCCGGTGCTGCTCCAGAGCAGCGCCATCGTGCCGGTGTAACTTCCCTTGAAGGCAACGTGGGTGATCTTGACGACCTTCTTCGTCGTCGCTGCAAGGCTGACCAGGTTGACGTGGGCCACTGGTCCCCTCGTGATCGCTCCGGCCGGTACTGCAATACCGAGGGTTGCGACGAGACCGATCGTCCCTATCGCGACCAGCTTGCGCGCGGTCGATACATCGGTAACTGTCTTGAGTGAATTCGCTCGAATCTTCATGAGATTCCTTCCGATTTGCCATTCGTCTTACACTCATCTTAAAAATTGGCATCTCGGAAACCCCTTTAAATACCGGGGTCGAAAGTCACATCATCGAATATTCGTTTGTATCCAAACGAGTCTTATCGTGCAATCTCCCCTGTCGGTTGTTACAGCATTCCGCCGCGCGCTCGGCCACGGCGAACTGGACATTTCGATGCGTCGACCTGACGAGGACGACGGGGAGGCCAACTAGGCCGGATGTGGATCGAGATAGTGCATCTCAAGGGGCTCGGCCAGTATGGGCGCGAGCATGTCAATCATGCCGTTCTCGATTCGCCACGCGAGGTACGTCTCTTGCTGAGCTTTTGATGCCCAATCTTCGAACAGCATGATCGTGTCAGGGTGGTCGGCGTCGACGTAGGTCTCGACCGAAAGACACCCATCGAAGGCTCGCGTATCGACCAGGGCCGTCGTGAAGGCCTCCAGTAGGGCCGCCCCGCTACCGGGTTGGCACTTAAACACCAGGATGACCTTTTGCATGGTTGTCCAATCTCTTGACGGTGTGATGAGAGACCGACCACACGTGATCGTCACCGTGGACATCATTATTGCCTGCTCGGCCGACGCTGTGCACGCCGACATACTTCCCTGGCGGAACGATTCCTCAAGTCTCACGACTGGCGGAGTACTCGAATCACAGCCCCTTCAGTTTCGGCGCAAGGATTTCACCGAGTGCGCCTGACACATGTACGGCCCAGCCGTAGGTCACGTGATCCGAATCAACATAGACCAGCGTTCCGTCCGCGATCATCGGACACTTCTTGCTGCACAGAAGTTGCGTGAGATCCAACACCTGACTCGAACCGGGCAGATGACTTTCGTTTATCACGAGGTTCATGAAATAGTCCAAGAGCAGTTTCTTGGCGATGTCGCACACGCGTAACTGACTGGCATGACTCACGACACAGGTAGGCGCGCTCAACGTCGAATGAGCGCTGTAGTCGTATGCGTAAAACGAAGGCGATGGGTTCACGATCAAGACTCTCGCTTTTGATGGCGCGATCGAGGTCACAAATGTCTTCACGTCGGATTTGACGCGAGCAACGGTAGGTGTCTGGATCGCGGGACTCAAGCCGTCGGCGACGACGACGCTTGGGTGCGTCGTGTCGATGTACTTCACGACGTTGGACTGAAATATGGCACACGCCGGGAAGGCAGCGTTGTTCAGGTACTCCTGCTGAGCGTCGGGCCACGGAGGGCACAACCCTTTGGCCAGGACAATGACCTTCCATTGGTTGGCACGTCCCCACTTGTCAAAGGCAGGTTCCCACATCCACGCTTGCGAATCTCCGGTCAGAACGAGCGTTCGCTTCGCCAGTCGATCGCCATAGACACACTTCGACAGCGATGTCGACGATTTGGACTGATCCCAACAGGCACTGTCGCCGCCACCTGTTGCCACCGCTCCAAAGTCACTTTTCCACAGGTCGGACCACTTGTTCGTCGCCGGGTGAAGGTTCGTCGGCAATGACGTCAGTCGAAGAGACGCACGAAGTTCGGCCTGAACCTGTTCAAGTGCGGAAGATGATCCCGCCCTCGACGGGGATTGAGTCAGCACGATGCCGCCAACACTCAGCACGAGGCTGACGAGCGATTTCCCGAACATGTCTCGTTTGCGGGATCGTTGCGAGATTACGGCCAACCTTTCGACTCATTGAACACTATGACAACGCCATTGCCTCGAATCATGATCGTGGTTTCGGACGTGATCCACTGGGTGAGTCCCCCGAGTCTGTCATCAAACACATCGTTCGTTATCATCCGGTTAGTTCGTTTTGGAGGACGCATTGACTGTGACAACACTGCAGGGCCCCAGCGTCGCGTGCCCCTTTGTCCACCGAAGACAGCCCGAAGCGTTGACACGTCGATGACCTTGGTCGCGGGGATTGACATCCAATCGATCGAAGAAGTGCAAACCTCCATAGGACACTTTGGGGATCGATACCTCCGAAGGATCTTCAGCGACCGAGAACTCCGAGAATGCGAGACCGTCGCCCACAATGTCGCCGGGAGTCTCGCGACTCGATTCGCCGCAAAAGAAGCCGTGATCAAGGTGCTTCGAGTTGACGACACCTTTCCTCCGTGGCGGACGATAGAGGTTCTCATCCCACCAAGCGGAGCTCCCAAAGTCGTCTTAAACGGCGTGGCCGAAAGGCTCGCGCGCGCAAATGGAGTCGAGGGGATTTCGCTGAGCGTAAGCGTCGCACGGGACTACGCAGTGGCGGCCGTCGTTGCAGACGTCACACGTCTCGGGGAACCAACGGACCGGGTTGAGCTCCGGTCTTATCGAAAGGGATCCGAAGCCGCCGAGTAATTACTTCAAGGGATTGTCACCGTGACGGCTAACCTCAGGTCAATCTCCACGATTCGATGGTTGTCCGAGTCATTTGGCGTCAATGTCTTCACGCGCTAGATTCCATAACCTTCGGGACTGAGGTCGAATCGTGACGACGAATCTCCGCATTCTTGTCTGGGTGCACGTGAACGAAGGGTGAATCGATAGTGAGGCTCACGTGACACAGTCGATTGACACGTTCAAAACCGTCGAGAAGCCGTTTTGGTTCGGTCCTGCGCAGCGCCCTCTCATCGGTTGGTTGACCACACCAACGGGCGGAAATGCTCGAGGCGCCGTCCTGTGCGCTCCGCCGATCGGGCGTGAGGCTCGCGCCGGGCGACGGGCCATACGGAGCCTGGCACTTTCGCTCGCGGAGCGCGGGTTCGTCACGCTGCGCTTTGACTACGACGGCACCGGCGACTCCAGTGGAGGCGTCAATGACGCTGGGCGAGACGAACTCTGGATCGGCAGCGTCGTCGAAGCCGCCAACTACCTCCGCTCTCGTGGGTTCGAGTCGGTATCGGCCGTGGGGATGAGACTCGGGGCCACCATGATCGGCGTAGCCGCCGAACGATTCGGACTCGAGTTGTCTTCTGTCGTCTTGTGGGACCCGTGCGAATCAGGCCAGTCGTTCCTTCGTGAGATCAACGCACTGGAGGCGTTGCGTCGCGACGACTTCCACATCGTCGCCGGCGCGCCCATCGAAACTTCGGAGTTCGTCTTCTCGACGCGCTCGGCCGAGGACATACGTCGCATCAGTCTTTCCACGACGACGACGCCTTTTGGTCAGCGGACCCTAATTGTCTCGCGCGGCGACCGCGCCATGTCCAAGCGCCTCCAGGCGCGGCTCGCTCAAGTGGACGCGGAGTGGCAGACCACTGACGAACAGGCGGCGCTGCTGGACGTCGATCCGATGATGGCGGTGCTCCCGGAGCATACGTTGCACAACATCGTTACCTGGTTCTGCGAGCCGGTGGCAACTACGACGCCGTTCGAAGTCGTCGACGAACCACAGTCCGCCATTGTGTCTCGAGCGGAGGGTCGCTTTGAGGTGTCCGAGCGAATACTCAATCTAGGTGCCGAAAAACTCTTCGCCATCGTCACTGAACCCGTTGGCGAGATTCACGGGCCGCTGATCGTCATGTTCAACGCGGCCATCGAAGAGCACACTGGTCCGTCGCGACTTTGGGTCGACCTGTCACGGCGCTGGGCGGGATACGGGATGCGAAGTGTGCGCTTTGACATGCGAGGCCTGGGCGATAGCCCATGGCCGCCCCTCGCGTCGGAGAATGAGTTCTTTTTCGAGGACTGGTTCGAAGACATCCTGACGGTCACCAGAGAGTTGAGTCCAGAGGACGTCTCAAACTCGCTGTTCATCGGTCTGTGCTCGGGAGCGTATTGGGCGACCGAGGCGGCGTTGGAGCTTCGTGCCCGTGGCGTGTGCGTCATCAATCCGCCGATGTACATCGATGCTCTTCATAGCGCCCGGGTGCTCAGAACATCACGTCGGCCGTCCGTGCAGCGCATCGGCAATCGACTGAAAGATGTCGTGAAACGCCGATGGTTCCTCGCGAAACACACCTGGATGTCGGCGGCGACGTGGCACGCCTTCCGCGTCTTCCTACCTTCGGCCTACAGCGTCGACATCCTGGCAAAGCTCGCTGACAACGACACCGACCTACTGCTCTTCTACGGCATCGAAGAGGTGTGGCCGTACCACCGTATTCCGTACTTTCGCTCCCTCGACTTCCGTCGTTTGACGGATTCGAACAACCGTCGTATTGAGTTCGTCTCGGGGCTCGACCATGGAATGCACTTCGCTGACGGGCGAGCTCGCGCGATCGAGATCCTTGATGGACACGTGCTCGAACGTTTTGGAGGCGTCACTGACGCCGACGGGTACGACCCCAATACCGGCGACGAAACATAAGGTCCCCGACGGACGAGCGCACTACTGCTTCGCGGCGTCGCGCGCCGCAGCACCTTCGCGCAGGAGGGGAACCAAGCGCTTCCCGAAGTCGATCGTGTCGGCGAGTGGGTCGAAGCCCTTCAAGAGCAACGTGGTCATGCCCACGTCGTAGTAGCGCAACATCGCCTCGGCGACCTGTTCGGGCGTGCCGACCAGCGCCGTTGAGTTCCCAGCGGCACCGGTGAGGTTGGCGACCTTCATCCAAAGACGTTCGTCGTAAACGTCTTTGTCGGCAGACATTTCGATGAGTCGTTTGCGCCCGACCGACGTCGTGCCGCTGAGGTCACGGTCGACGGCGAACGTCGCGTGTTGTTCGCTACCGAGGCCTTGGGCCGCGTCGCGGTTGCCCTTGGCGCGCTGTTTCGCCAACTCGATGCGCGCGGCCGTTTCCTCGGCGATCCACTCTGCCTTCTCCCACGCCTCTTCTTCGGTGTCGGCGAGTATCGGCCGAAGGGAGAGGCTGTAGCGCAGCGTGCGGCCGAACTTCGCCGCGGCGGCGTCGATGACACTCTTTCGCGCCACAACTTGATCTCGAGGTTCGCCCCAAAATGCGTAGACGTCGGCCTGCTCGGCGCCTACTTCGATCGCCGGAGCTGAGGCGCCCGCGAAGTAAAACGGAATCCCTCCCGGCGTGACGGGCTTCACGGAACTGAAGGCACTCTCATAGCGGTAGAACTCACCGTCAAAATCAAACGGGACGTCCTCGCTCCAGAGTCGGCGCATCACCGACATCATCTCGCCCGTGCGCCGGTATCGAGTGTCGTGAGGAACGAAGTCACCCTCTCGACGTTGATCGGCCTCGTCGCCACCGGTTATGAAGTGAATCGCGATCCGTCCGCCACCGGTCAGTTGATCGAGTGTGGCGGCCATTCGAGCGAGGACGACCGCCTGAATGAAGCCGGGACGCTGGGCCACCAATACCTTGAGCGAGTCGGTACTGTCGAGAACGGTGTTGGCGACCGCCCAACCTTCGGGACCGACGGCGCCGTAACCAATGAGTACACGATCGAATCCGGCGGCCTCGTGCGCTTGAGCGATGTCCACCAGATAGGCGGGATCGATGACGGGCCCGTCCGTCCAGTCGACGGTGGGACCGTCGACCAAGGGACCCTTTATCTCCGAGGCGTCGCGCGTGCCCACCATTCCGATGATCTCGAGCGGCATAGTCTCGTGTCCTTCATCTCTATCGCCACGTGAGCGAACTCTTCGTACGTCGCGAACAACCTTCGCGCTCGGCTGGGCTTCCGGTTCAACGCTAACATCCGCTTCATGGCAAGGGACATGGTCGACGATTCGACCATCGACAAGCTTCCCCTGGTGGCGGTGGGCTATGGGCCCCGTTGCGTTCCGGTGATGCAGCTCACCGAGGCCGCCGCGGGTCTATGCGAACTGCTGTGGATGATCGACGGATCGCTGCCCGAGATGCGTGAGATGACCGAACTGCTGAACCGATTCGGCCCGGTCGTCAACATCGCCGGTCTGGGGGTCGAGCAGCTACTTAGGGAGCTGTCGTCACCGTACCGACCCGACGCCATCGTCACCTACCTCGACGCCAACATGACGCTGTTTGCGCGAGTGGCCGAGACGCTGGAACTTCCGTTTCACACGCCGTCCACTGCCGTGGCCCTCACCGACAAGGCCGAACAACGACGGTCGCTGAAACAGGCGGGTCTGGGCGTGCCAGCGTGCACTGTGATTCCGTCGGGTCTGTCGGATCCGGATGTCGTCGAACTCGACCGTGAAGTTGGTTGGCCTGCGGTACTAAAACCACGCTCCGCTCAGGGCAGCCGCTACACCTTCTATGTTCCCAACCAACTGCGCCTGAGCGAGTTGCTCGACGATCTGGGGTCGCAGAGGCCGGATATGGTCCTTGAGTCATACCTTGCGGACGATCCGGCACGCGTCGATGGGCCCTACGCCGATTACGTGTCGGTGGAGAGTGTCGTCGCGGTCGGCAACATCAGTCATCTCGCGTTGACCGGTCGCTTTCCTATGGCCGAGAATTTTCGCGAGACGGGATTCTTCATTCCGGCCGTCCTCGATGATCGTGACGAGGCAGCAGTACTCAATCTTGCGACGCAGGCCATCGAAGCCCTCGGCGTTACGACCGGTTGCCTTCACACGGAGATCAAGTTCACGCCCGATGGACCTCGGGTCATTGAGGTCAATGGTCGCGTCGGCGGCGGCGTCCCCGAGATGCTCCGTCGCGCGTCCGGACTTTCGCTGGTCGAGATGACACTGCGTCTGGCGCTCGGTGAACTGCTTCGCTTCAAGGGACCGGTCGCCACCGATCGCATCGGGTTCCGTTTCTTTCTGCAACCACCTTCGGTCTCGGGCACCGTCGCCACCATCGACGGCATCGACGCCGTGAGTCAACATCCGGCCGTGGACGCGATCACGGTCCACCAAGGTCCCGGTGCCGTGCTCGACTGGAAGGACGGCTCGCGGAATCACATTATGGCCGTGGTCGGTTCGGCGGGCGACTACGACGAACTGCTCGATGTGAATCGCCTGCTCCACGACGAAGTGACGGTCACCTACGCCGACGTGGGTCTCGACGAGTGACCTTGCGGCTGATCAAGCCAGCGCCAGCACCTAGCGGGGTCTCTGACCATTCATCGACCCGGCCGTCACGCCTCAGCTGCGCGTTCGTCAACAACATGCCCGACGGCGCCTTTGACGCGACGGAGCGACAGTTTCTCGAACTGCTGGACGGAGCGTCAGTGGAGACCGAATTCGAAGTACGCCGATACACGATGGAAGGCGTGCCCCGTGGCGAAGAAACGGCGATGCGTATCGCCACCGAATACTTTCCCTTCCCGGCGATTTACCACGATTCCCCCGACGCGCTCATCGTCACGGGTTCTAACCCGATCGAGCTGGACATCCACGACGAACCGTATTGGGGTGATCTCGTCGAACTCCTTACCTGGTCGCGCTCGCGCGTGCGCTCGACCCTGCTGTCGTGCCTCTCGGCGCACGCGGCGTTGGTCGTCTTTGACGGAGCGAGCCGCCAGCGACTGAGTGAGAAGTGCACCGGCGTCTACGCCCAACACGTGGAACGGGATCGGTCACTCACCGAAGGACTCGACGCCGAGGTGCTCCTTCCAGTGTCGCGCTGGAACAGCGTTGCCGACGAATCTCTCGAAGAGGCCGGCTACGACATCATTCTTGGCTCGGAGGCAACGGGATGGAGCGCTGCGTCACGAGTCGAGGGCGGGCGCCAGACGTTTCTGATCCAGGGGCACCCGGAATACGATCCGTCGAGTTTGTTGCGCGAGTATCGACGCGACGCCGGGCGCTACGTTCGCGGCGAGCGTTCCGAAGCACCTCCCCTCCCCTACCACTGCGTCTCGCCGGACGACTGGGAGGCACTCGTCCGGTTTCATCACGACGTGGTCCTCGGCGCCCGAGACGTCCAGGCCTTTGAAGCGTTGCCAGTCGACGAGCTAGGTTCGAGAGCACCGTGGCCGTGGCACTCGCCGGCCGTAACGCTCTTTACGAACTGGGTGGCTAGCGTCGTGCAAGAAGGGGACCGATAATGCACGATGAGACCATCGCCATCCACGCGGGCTACGAGCCTGACGGCACGCACGCCGTCGCGGTACCCATATATATGTCGGTCGCCAACGAGTTCATCGACGCCGATCACGCGAACGCGATCATGGACCTGGCGACGCCTGGATTCCATTACAACCGGATCAACAATCCTACGAACGACGTGTTGGAGAAGCGCATCACCGCGCTCGAAGACGGAACCGCCGCGCTCGTCGTCGCGTCCGGAATGGCCGCAGTGAGCTACGCGATTCTCACCGTTGCGGCGGCCGGGTCCAACTTCGTCGTCGCTCCGCAACTCTACGGCGCGACGTACACCTATTTCGCTCACGTGCTTTCCACACTCGGCATCGAGGCGCGTTTTGCCGCCGACGACCAAGCAGCGTCGATCGGAGCACTGATCGATGAGCGAACGTGTTGCGTTTTCGTGGAGTCCGTCGGCAACCCGGCGGGCAACGTTGTGGATCTCGAAGCCGTCGCCGACGTGGCACATCGAGCCGGCGTGCCACTCATCGTCGACAACACCGTGGCCACACCGCTGATGTTGAAGCCGTTGCACCACGGTGCCGACGTCGTCGTTCACTCGCTGACGAAGTTCGTCGGCGGCCACGGGACCACACTGGGTGGCGCGATAGTTGACGGCGGCAGTTTTCCCTGGGCCGAACACGCGTCGCGCTTTCCGATGTTCAACGAACCCGAGATCGCCTTTCACAACGTCGTCTTCGCTCGAGATTTTCCGGAGCGGCCATTCGTTGTTCGGGCCCGCTCCATCCAACTCCGCAACACCGGCGCCACGATGTCGCCCTTCAACGCCTTCCAGCTCCTTCAAGGACTCGAGACGCTCGCGTTGCGACTCGATCGCCATGAGTCAAACGCACGAGCAGTCGCTGACTACCTCGCGTCCGATCCGCGCGTCGAATGGGTGAGCTTCGCTGGATTCGCTGACAATCCGTATCACGAACTCGTGCAGAAGTACCTCAAGGGCCGGGTGCCGTCGATCATCACCTTTGGCGTATCGGGCGGCTACGAGGCCGGATTGAGATTCTTCGACTCGGTGAATCTCTTCAAGCGAGTGCTCAACCTAGGCGACGCGAAGTCTCTAGTCATCCATCCCGCGTCCACGACGCATCGCCAGCTCAGCGAATCCGAACTGCGCGCGGTTGGGATACGCCCCGAGACGATCCGTCTCTCGATCGGCCTCGAACATATCGACGACCTCATCGCCGACATTGACCAAGCCCTCACCACATCGACTGACTAGCTCAGAGTCGACAGTCGGCGCCGTCGGCGCCCGCTCAAACGAGAATGGATTCCACGGTCTCTTGGGCGTCGTAGACGGCCCGCAGGCGGCTCCTCGGTGAGGGTAGATAGTGCGTGAAATAGCGAACGCCCTCGGTCAAGACGCCGAGCAGCGACAGTCTCGTCTCGAGTCGACCCTCGGCGTCGTAGGGATGGAAGTTCTCGCTTATGGCGACGCTCCCGACCGACGTGCCGCCGTAACTGAACTGCGTCAAGCGACCTTTGGTATAGAGGCGATTCAAGAGCGGTGAACTCGATCGTGCGAGCGAAGGGAGATCGAGGTGACCTCGCACGACATGGTTGACAGTGGCCTCAAACTCGTGGGCGAGTTTCGTCGAACGAATGTTCACCCGTCCATCGCTGGTCGCCGAAAGCTGCGCGTGCGGCCCGAAGGGAATCTTCACCACGCCGGCGTCCATAAGTGCGAGCAGTTCCTGGGAGCGCAGCGGTGGTGGCCCGGCCTCGATCCGGTTGATGCGACCGCGGACGTTCGACTGGAAGTCGATGAAGGACTGCATGGTCAGTCCCCCGTACTCGATGACCGCGCGCATTTGATCGCGAAGTATTCGTGTGACCTCCTGGGCCGCTTTCACTGGGCTGCCCCCAGGCATGAGCGCCTGATCGAGATCGGTCTCGATCATCTCGTAGACGTGCGCCTCGTAGTCCGCGCTGGAGTCGAAATGCGCGTTGTCGTCGGCGAAGAGGACCTCAGCGGGATCGAAGGCACCGTAGGTGAATTCGAGAAGCTCGACCGTTTGATCGAACGTCCCGTCGAGCCAACTCTTCTGTAGTTGATCGCGCACCGATGCCGAGACCGTGGGACCGCCACTCAGAAATGCCGCGTGACAGAAGTAGCGCACCCGAAACTCAGCGAAGAGCAGTGGCAAGAGATCGGTCCGGAAGTCCACACGTCGTCGAAGCGGTGAACCCGAAGGATTGGTCATCTCCCTGAAGGCCGCCGGCGTGCACACGATCGGTTGATAGTCACCCGTCGGGTCGACACCGTGCGCCGACTTTGCGCAGTACGGCACTCCGGACCTCGAGTAGAAATAGATCTCCGGCTCGCGGCCACTCGGCACGTACCGTTTGCGATCTCCTTCGTCGGTGTACGTGCCGCCGCGACCGACCGTGAGCGCAGTTATGAGGTCGTAGCCGACGAGGCCCATCCCGGCCACGGCGATTGGTTCGCCCGGCGCCACGGCGCCGTCGAAGTACTCAACGGGATACGGTCGCAAATAGCGCACTTCGTCTGAGTTGGTCACTCGCTCTTCATTGAACGTGTGACCCGAAGTAAGGACCACGTGATCGACCTTCAACCGAGATCCGTCGTCGAGCCACACCGTTTCGTGCGCACCTATCTCCGGAGTGATGTCGGTCGCCGCCGCGTAGTGACGGACGATTTCCAGGTTCGCCGGAGCGTCAACGAGGAGGGCCTCGTAGAACCACGCCAGGTACTCACCCATCAGCCGTCGTGGAAGGTAGTCGGTCGCCTGAATGGCATCGCCATCCGGTCCGATCTTGTACTCGTAGCCCACGCGGCGATACCCCTGTTGCACGGCCCATTCGTACAGACCCATGGCGTAGCCCGGGGCCGCGTCGTCGTCCGGTGCGGCGTACAGCGACAACTGTCCGCACGGGTTATTCAGAAGCAGGTAGTCGGGCTGTGCCGCGGAGTAGACGCCGCCGCCGAGTTGGCCGGGCTCTATGACGTGCACCCGCACCGACGTCCCAATTCGTCGAGCCCGATTGACGGTACGTTCGAGCACACAGAGACCCCACGATCCGAGACCGACGATGGCGAATTCGATCATCGTCGCACTCGCACGACGTCCAGGGACCGGCCCGGGCACGTCACCGTGAAACCCTCGAGAAACGAGCGCGCAACTTCATGGTTAGGGCAACCCCGTCTCTACACACGCAGTAAAAACTAGGTTACGCGTCCCCGTAAGTGCCGGACCGCGCCGCGATCAGTGTGACGTTGGGGGGTACGATGACGTGACTCGGATTGAAATTGTGGGCGACGAACGCCTTTAGGACGACCGTAGCGGAGAAAGTGAAGACTCATGGCGGGTGACGAGACGATGCAACTCGGGGCGATCACGGTGCGACGCCTCGGTTTCGGAACCATGCAACTGACCGGTCCTGGCGTGTGGGGACCACCCAGTGACCATCAGGGAGCGATCGACGTCTTGCGCCGTAGCGTCGAATTGGATGTCAATTTCATCGATACGGCCGACTCATACGGTCCGAACGTGGCAGAGGAGTTGGTTCGAGAGGCGCTCTCTCCATACCCGGAGGGTCTGACGATCGCCACGAAGGCCGGATTCACACGATCGGGGCCGGATCAGTGGCACGAGCAGGGAGACGCCTCCTATCTGCGCCAGCAGTGCGAGGGAAGTCTTCGTCGCCTCGGCGTTGACCAAATCGATCTCTTTCAACTACATCGAGTCGACCCCAAGGTGGACGCCGACGAACAGTTCGCGACACTGAAGGCGCTACGCGATGAAGGCAAAGTTCGCGAGGTGGGACTGTCGCAGGTGAGCATCGAACAGATTGAGGCGGCGCGACGATTCGTCCCCGTCGTCAGTGTTCAGAATCTCTACAACATCGCCCAGCGAGACGACGACGCAATTGTCGACTACTGCGAACAGAACGCCATCGCCTTTCTTCCGTGGTTCCCCCTGGGTAGTGGAAAGTTCTCTTCGACTGGCGGTCCCATCGACGACGTCGCTTCCGAATACGACGCCACCGTGACACAGATCTGCCTCGCGTGGCTGCTCCGACGATCGCCGGTCATCATCCCCATCCCTGGAACGTCATCGATCCAACATCTGGAGGAGAACTGTGCGGCCACGAAGATATCGCTTTCGGACGACGCGTACCAACAACTGACCGACTCGCGTAAGGCAATACGTCGTTGGGCGCTGAGCAGCTAGATGGGGGTTGCTCATCAATGAACGCTGATCTGGTGATTCGCAATGGCATGGTGGTCGACGGCGCCGGCGGTGCGCCGCGTCGATGCGATGTCGCCATCGAGGGCGATCAGATCGTCGCGGTCGGCGGGGACATTGCACGAGGCCATCGCGAATTCGACGCTGACGGACATATGGTGACGCCGGGTTTCATAGACCCGCACACGCACTACGACGGTCAAGCGACATGGGATCCGTGGCTCGCTCCCTCCTCGCATCACGGAGTGACGACGGTCGGAATGGGTAACTGCGGGGTTGGTTTCGCGCCCGTCGCAGCTGACTTCCACGACGAGCTCATCGAGATGATGGAGGGAGTCGAAGACATCCCGGGCACGGCGTTGCACGAGGGTTTGCGATGGGACTGGCAGTCGTTCCCGGAGTACCTCGATGCCCTCGATCGCCAGGATCGCACGATTGACGTGGCGACACACGTTCCCCACGCGGCACTGCGCGCATTCGTCATGGGAGAACGTGGCGGCGATCCGCTTGCCCAACCCAGTGACGACGAACTGGCCACGATGGCGATGCTCTTAGGAGAAGGGATTGACGCCGGCGCCCTTGGCGTCTCCACGTCACGAACGGAGCGACACCGGACCAGTCGCGGTGAGAATCTGGGGACGCTCCGCTCCAAAGAGCCGGAGTTGCTAGCTCTGGCTTCGGTCTTGAACGCGCAGCGTGGCGGCGTCTTCCAACTGGTATCCGACAGTTACCGCACAGCGGACGACGCGTTCGCCGCTTCGGAGTTTGCGCTGATCGCCGAGATCGCTCGCACGAGTCAACGTCCCGTCAGCTTCACGGTCCAACAGGACTTTGAAGCCCCCGATCGATGGCGCGACCTCATGGATCTCGCGGTGAACCTGGCGACTGAGGGACTCGACGTCAAGGCGCAGGTCGCTCCTCGTCCCATTGGTGTACTCCTTGGACTTCAAGCTTCGAACAACGTCTTCACGCCCGTGCGCGCGTACGGGCGAATCGCGACACTCCCCCTCGCAGAACGGGTCGTCGCACTACGCAATCCCGATCTACGTCAGAAGATTCTCGAAAGCCACGCCGTGCTGACCGGCCCAGGCGCCTTCGGAGGCCACGCTTTCTATGGTCGTTTCGATGAGATGTTCGTCTTGGACGAGCCGGTCGACTACGACCTTGACGCCAGTCGATCGCTCGGGGCGACGGCTCGACGCCTCGGCGTGGACCCGCGCGAATACGCCTACGACGTACAGCTGAACAATGACGGACGTCAATTGATCTACACGCCACTGTTCAACTTTGTGGACGGGAACCTCGACGCCGTGCGCGAAATGATCACGAGTCCGGTCTCCATGTTCGGGCTCTCGGACGGTGGCGCTCACTGCGGCGCTATCTGTGACGCCAGTATGACCACGACGTATATGACGCTCTGGTCGCGGGAGCGAAAGGGCGAATCGAACATTCCGATCGAGTCCGTGGTGCATCAGTTGACGAGGCGGCCGGCACTGCACTTCGGGTGGCTCGACCGTGGACTCGTCGCGCCGGGACATCTCGCCGATCTCAACATCATCGACTACGCAGCGTTGGACTGCGAGTCGCCACGCATCGTGACGGATCTGCCGGCCGGTGGTCGCCGACTGCTGCAGTCAGCCAAAGGGTACCGGAGCACGATCAAACGTGGTGCGGTGACCTTTGAAGACGGCGCGGCAACCGGAGCACTTCCTGGAAAACTGCTGCGCGGACCACAGGGGTGACTCCGATCGGCGAGGTTCGCGTGACGAGACCGAGCGTTCTCGCCGAGATCGTCGCCCGATCTATCGCAGAGCCACATCATCCGGCAGCATCAGACCTGGAGCGCGAACTCAGTTACGAACAACTGATCGACGAAGCGGGGCGCGTCGCCGCCGGTTTGGTCGGTCGCGGTGTTTCCGCGGGCGACCGCGTGGCGCTGCTGATCGCTAACTCCGTTGACTTCATCGTTGCGGCCTTGGCTTCGCTCTGGTGCGGTGCGGTCTTCGTTCCCCTCGCCGTCGGCGATCCAATGACACGCCTTCGAACCATCGTTGACGACCTCGAGCCCAAAATCGTCGTCGTCGCCTCCACGAACGATACCGAACCTCTCGTGGATTTCGCCGACGTCGAAGTGACGACGCTCGACGAGCTTCGTGCCGAAGGTCCAGTTCCGGAGTACTCGAGAGACACGTCGCTCGTGGCGTACATGATTTACACATCGGGAACGACGGGGAAGCCGAAAGGGGTTCAGATTGGCAACGCGGCCTTTGGTGCCGCCGTACGTTCGACGGCCGATGCTCTCGGACTCAATCAGAGGACGAGGACGCTCTTAGTGTCACCGTTCCACTTCGACGGCTCCTACGCCAATCTGTTTCCAACTCTCGTATCGGGCGGAACGGTGGTCATGCGTCCTCGCGAGGCGCTCTTGTTCCCTCGGACCTTCTTCAACGCCATTTCAAATGAAGACATCACGTACTCCGGCTTCACTCCGAGCTACTTACGGCTACTGCTTGCTAGTCCGGAGTTCCCACGACTTCGTGACTCCACGCTCGAGATCGTGGCGCTCGGAGGCGAGGCGATCAGCGTCGCCGACTTGCGATCGCTCTGGTTAAAGGTGCCCGCGCTGAGAGTCTTCAATCGTTACGGTCCGACCGAGACGACGATCGCCGTTACGAACGTCGAGTTGACGCCAGCGATGATTGAAAGTGGCACCGTCACCATTGGACGACCGCATCCAGGCGTCACGTTCGTACTGGTCGACGATGACGGAGCCGTCGTAGGTTCCTCGAATCGAACCGCCGAACTGTACGTCGGCGGCGATCAACTCATGGACGGCTATTGGGGGGACCCGAGTCTGACGGCCGCCGTAATGCGCCGAGACATCGTGGAAGACCAGGCACTGTATCGAACGGGCGATCTCGTCTACCGAACCGACGAGGACACCTACGTGTACGTTGACCGCGCCGATCGAGTCGTCAAGCGCAGCGGGGTGCGAATCTCCCTCGTCGAACTGAGTTCGTCCATCAGCCAGCTGGATGGCGTTCGGGCCGCGTCGTGCGTGACCTTTGATCGAGAGGGTGAGTTGGGTATCGCGGCCTTCGTTGTCACCGACACCGAAATGGCAGCCCTCGATATCAGGCGCGCCGCGATCGCCGTGCTCCCGGCGAATATGCTGCCCGATCGGATAGAACTGATCGCGGCGATGCCACTCAATCGGTCGAACGCGCTGGATGAGGCCGGACTGCTCTTGCTCGCCGGACTGGCGCCATTTCGCTCGACAACGTGATCGACTTCAGTCGGCGCGACGGCCGAGGAACACTGATCGCAGGCTCCAGAGCAACACCGTCCTCGACGCCGGTCGGATTCAAACCTACGAATCGGGTACGCCCAGTGAGATCAATGCCGCCGATATGGCACTGATCGTCTCGAACGTCGCCTTATTCAAGAGCGAATCCGGGAACTCGATCTCAAATTCGTCCTCGAGGGCCAACATCACGTTCACGCTGGCGTGCGAGGTCAGACCGGACTCGAAGAGATCCTCTGTTGCGCTCAAACCACTCGCGGGAACCGGCATACGGCCGTGCGCGTCAATGACCTCTCGAATCTTCTGATCGATCTCACTCATGAGCCGTGCCGAACTGTCGCATTATTGATTCCTCTGTTTGAGAGATTGATGGTCGTAATCGTGATCTGGAAGACACGATTCTCGCTGACAACTGATTACGTCTGTTTCGGAGCAGGATCATACGGTTCCGTACGCTTGAGGAGCGAACGGGCGCTGCGCCGATAGGCGTAGTAATCGGTTTGCACCGACGGGAGGCCGTAGAGCCAGTCCAGGGGCTCTCTGAGGTCATCGACGTAGCCCAGACCTACTGCGCCTCGCTGATAGCCCATCAGTCGCAGTAGGCCTTCGGGGAGCGTGCGAGCGATCTCCGGCGGACAGGCGAGGTATTGGTTCTCCTCTTGACGCAGCCAGCCGAGCGAGTATCCGATGTTGATCCCGATGCGGTGCACCTCCGAACGATTCGCGCCGCCCCCGTGGTAAATCGAACCGCCGTAGAGAAGAACAGAACCTTTGCTCATCACGGCACCGACGCTCAGCGCGGGGTCCACTTCTGACGGCTGATCGTCCCAGAGGTGACTGCCGACGATCACGCGCGTGGCGCCCATCTCTTCGGTGAAGTCCGTGGCCGCCCACATCGTCGCGATCTCCGCTTCGAAGCCCTTGGGGAACGGAAAACGATCGAACGACCAATCATCACGGTGAATCATCTGACCGGGCTCACCCGGTCCGATATCAATCAGTTGGGTCAAGTCAATCTGGTAAGTGCTGCCGTGATCACCCAGGGTGAGGTCGATCGTGTCGAGGATCGTGGGGTTCGTGACCAGAGCCCGCGCCTTCGCTGAGCGCGCGATCAATGCACCGATGCGACGCGTCGCGTGTCCCAGGAACTCGGTGTCGCCGCCTCGCGTATTGGAGAGGTCCGGACTCAGTTCGTCCACGATTCCGTCCATGGTCTCGGGAGAGACGAGGTTCGAGATAATGACACAACCGTCTTCGTGAAGAATCCGTGCGATGTCCTTTGCCGAAGCGTCGCTGTCGACCGTCGTTGCGTTCCTTGGCACGACGCCTATCATACCTGAACATGACGGTGATTTACTGGGGCCTTGGCGACGTGCCACGAGTGGATTCCTGATGCCGAAGTGGAGTGGATGACGACCATGCACCCCTTTCGATTCTCTTTGCATTCGGCCGTCGCTACGAGCATGACCGCGTGGAGAGAACGCGCCCGCAGCGCCGAAGGACTGGGCTATTCGGCCATCTACGTGACAGACCACTTCGACACGCAGTTCGGCCCGCTGGTCGCCATGGCGATCGCCGCCGAGGCGACGAAGACGCTCCATGTGGGGACCCTCGTCTTGAACAATGACCTTCGCAATCCCGTCGTTCTGGCCAAGGAGATAGCCACCCTTGGCCTGGCTGCCGAGGGTCGTATCGAAATCGGTCTCGGGGCGGGTTGGCTTCGCAGCGACTATCACGAAACGGGAATCGAACAAGACGAGCCGCGAGTACGCATCGATCGTCTGGCTGAGAGCCTTGCGATCATGAAGTCTCTGTGGAGCGATGAAGAGACAAACTTTGAAGGTGTTCACTACACGGTTCGCGGAGCGCGTTGCGAACCGCGACCCGATTCGTCACCGACGATCATCGTTGGCGGAGGCAGTAGGCGAATACTTGCGTTGGCGGCGCAACAAGCTCACACCGTAGGGGTCAACACGAGTCTCGCGTCTGGCCAAAAGGGGGATGACATAGCCGGTCAAGCGACATTCGATCACTACGATCGCTGCCTTGGTTGGGTACGCGATGCAGCAGGCGATCGATTCGCGTCGCTGGAGATACAGATTGCTGCCGTTGCCGCGATGATCGTCGACACTCGGCGTGCTGCCTTGCGGTCTGCGAAAATGCTCGGCTTTCCCGGGGATGATGCGCTCGATCTGCCCGTGCTTCTCATTGGCACCCCGGACGAACTGTGTGAACGGCTCATCGAGCGTCGACAACGATGGGGTTTCAGCAATGTCGTTGTTCCGGACCACGCGATGGAATCGTTTGCCCCGATCGTGGCGCGACTTGCTGGTTCCTAGTCTCCAACGTGGTCTGAGAAAGCACATTTCGAAGCGAGCAAACGTCCTCGGTCGTGAGGAAACGAACTGACCAGCGTGACATCGACAACTAGTCTTTTGTGATGCCTAGAATCGTCGCACCGGGTTCTAGCAAGCTCCGATTGTCCATCGTCGCGATCGTTCTACTCTTCGCCTTCACGCCTATCTCGCGAGCGCTCTTGAGTTCAGTGGACGGCAGTTTTTCACCGTCGCCCTTTACCTCTTTGGCATTGCGCACTCCATCGAACCCGGGCTCTCACTTCGAGGTGGGTGACCTCATTGGCGTTCGATTGACGAATCGAACTGGGTCCACCAAGACCTATCACTGGAGCGCAACACAGCAAGGCGTCGTGATTAGCCTCGGAGAGACGACGGTCCGAAGTGGACACGGCGCCAACGTCAACGTCCCAACGGGCTTTGGTCGAGCGGGCATAGTGCGAATCGCTCTCAACGGCACCGACATCTTCGTGACGATATCGCTGCAGCCGGCGGCCTGATGATGGTCATGATCACTCCTACGCCATCACGCCGGAACCGGGAATCGTGCCCCTCGCAAGGAGAACTGGCGACGTTCACTTTTCCGATGAGGATATTCACCGGACGTCCGCATGAGCGATGAACCATCCGTGAGCCTACCCGTCTGGCCCAAGGTGATTGAGCGTTGGCGCGTCGTCGCTCCGACGGGACTTTGGCTCGTCGCGGCCTTGGTGTTGTCCGTCGCGCTCGCCCTCACTCATTCGCCCCTTGCCCCACTGCCGGGCGTGCTGAGCATATTTCTGATTCCGGGTGCCTCGGTGATGGCCACACTGCGAACCCGTCCGGCGACCATTGCGGGACGCGTGGTGCTAAGCGTGTGTCTGAGCATGATCGTGATCATGGTGGTCGGCGGTGCGGCCAGTCTCATTGGACCGCACGTTGGGATTGCGCATCCACTCAATGTGTTGCCTGAGGCCCTCATCTGGTTCGCCGTCGCCCTCGTGGTGCTCGTCCTCGGCCTGAAGAGGGACAGTGATCCAGTCGTATGGATATTCGAGGACCTCCATGCTCCGAACGTATACGGCGCACTCATTGGCGGCGTGCTCGTCATGCTTTCCATCCTCGGCGCCGCCCAACTGAATCACAGCGGCGACAACTTCCTAAGCGTCTTCACCATTTGTCTCGATGTTCTCGTACTGGTAGTGGGAGTGTCGGGCACATGGAAGCGGACGAGTAATTGGCCGCTCAGTGCGCTGCTGTACGGAGCGTCACTCGCACTGCTCCTCTCGACGAGTTTGCGCGGGGCGCATCTTGACGGCTGGGATGTCCAAGAAGAGTTCGGCGTGGCGCTCCAAACGATCCATCGGGGTGTCTGGGTCATTCCCGCCAATGGCGATCCGTACGCCTCGATGCTCTCGCTGACCGTACTTCCGGCGGTGCTCCACTCACTGGTGAAACTGCGGCTTTTGGCGTTCTATCAATTGGTGATCCCCGCGATACTGTCGTTATTGCCGGTCGCGGTGTTCACGACCATTCGACGAGTGCCGCGCTGGATTACCTACGGCCGTGTCGCTCCTCGACCCGGCCTCGCCTTCGGAGTGACGGTCGGTCTCATCTTCTCCAGCGTGGCGTTCTCCTCGCAACTCGCCGGCATCACTCGTCAGGCCATGGCCCTGACGATGATGACCGCACTCGTAATGGTGCTCTTCGATCGCACCATTTTGAAGCGTCACGCCCAGATCGTCATCGGCGTTCTGCTGATCGGCATTTCCTTCACGCACTACACCACTTCGTATCTGCTGTCGGCCATTCTCCTCTGTGCGTGGTGCGTCAGCTTTCTGTGGTCAAAGGGTTGGATAGGAACGCCGAAAGCGAAGCGAGAAAAGCACCGCGGCGACGTACAGTCACGACAGATAATCAATGCCGCCCTTGTCGTCATCGCTATCACCGCTGCCTTTGGCTGGAATCTCGCGATCACGCATAACGATGCACTCATTGCCCCCGCCAGCGCGATCACCACCAAAGGCGCTGACTTCGCGGCGACCACCGGGAGTAAGTACGTAGCGCCGGGCGATCTTGAGCAACTTCTAGTCAGCGAGTTGCGTGTGGAGGACAAGTGGATAGTTCCTTTCCCTCATTCGAATGCGGTGAAGCTGCAATCTGCTCCTATCGTGCAATCCCCCGGCGTGGTACCTCGTCTTGCCGGGGCATGGAACGAACTGAGTTATCTCACCGTTGAGAGCGTTTGGTTACTTCTCGGCATCGCACTTCTCTACGGACTCTTTCGCCTCGGACGTCGTCGAGGCTTTGAATACAGTTCGGACCTCGTTGGTCTCGCAGTCGCGGGTCTCCTGGTCGGCGTGCTCCTTCGATTCTCCGGAACGCTGGCTTCGTTTTACAACCCGGAGCGAGCGGCCATCTTCACGGCGATCCTCTTGGCAGCGCCCGTTACGCTCTTTCTCGACGACCTCGCCCGACTGAGTCGTGAAGTGAAGGCGTTCCGGAGCGAATGGGTTAAGCGAGCGACACTGGTCGTTGGCACCGTGTTTCTCTCTATCCTCATCGTGAGCGCGATGGGACTCGACACGTTGTTCTTCGGAGGCATACCGCCTGAGAACCTGGTTGCCAAGGGACTGAATGTCCAGGACAACACGAACACCACTCCGGAGTTCGCGACGGCAGTGTGGCTGCGGAATAATGTGGGCGCCGGCCAGATAGTTCAGAGTGACCTCTTTAGCCATCTCGTCTTGCTGTCTGAGCCTGGCGCTTACAACTTATTGGACCAAATTGTGCCACCGGGCGTCGATAGGGGCTCCTACGTGTATCTGTCGACGGTGAATCTGGCCGACGACTCGACCCAGGCCGCTTCGGCCGGTATCCAGTACATCGGGATCTACCGCACCACGCTTGGGTTCTTCAATCGACATCTTTTCGTCGTGTACTCGACAGGTGCGACGCGCGTCTACCACTGATGACGCATCACCGCGGGGAGCCACCACTGTCGCCACGACTTCGCGATTCCTGTCGATGCCTATTGCGATTCGTCCCGGTCTCGAGTCGCCAGTCCTGCTGACAGGATCAACCCGGCGACGATTCCGTACGTATTCGAGGCGGCTCGCACTCCAGCGAGTTCTCGCAAGTGTTCACGATCCGATTCGTGATCATCACCCAGAAGTCCGATGATCTCGTTTGCCATCGCCTTTGCGTCACCCGGCTCGAAATACCTCGCGGCGTCGCCGAGATCGCTCCTTAAACCTGGAAGATCTGAGCTAACGATGACTGCCCGGCTCGAGAGGGCAAGATTCCCAATGCCACTTTGGGTGATCCTTCGATACGGCAGCGAGACGACATCGGCCACTCGGAGCAAGGGACCGACGTCACCGTCAGCGACGTAACCGCAAAAGGCAACGTCGACCCGGTGCATCTCGGCGGCCATTGTTGTCAATCGCCGCTGATACTTGAAGTCACGTCGCTCCATGATTCGAAAGATCCCGCGTCTTCGTCGCGGTGCCCCCGCGATAAGAAACTGCACATCGTCGCCAACGCCTGTCGAAACGGCACTCGCAGCGCCAAGAAGGACGTCGGTGCCCTTGTCAGAGTCAGTGAAGCCGAGTGCCAGCACCAAGGGCTTTCGGATTTGGTAACGATCTCGGACTCGATCGATATCCGCATCCGTCACGGGCGTAATGCCGGACGTGCCATGGGGTATCTCGATCACTTCGTCGAAGAGTTTGTTCTGGACCAGTGCTTGTCGCCCCGCGCTGGAGAAGACGACGGGCACGTCAGTGACTCGAACGATCGATCTATAGATAAAGCGAGTGACAGGTCCGAGCAAGTCATATTCGCGTGCTGTTTCGTGAAAGGCAACTACGACCGGTACGCGGGCGGCTCCGAATCTCTTGCTCAGATTCGTCACCGACCACAGGTCGACATTGAACGTCGCGATGGAGAACTGCACCACCACGATGTCCGGATCGAACGAAAGGGCCTCGTTCGAGACGCTCCGTCGTGGGGTCTTTCGCATGATGCGAGAGACCTTCGATCGTGAGCCGATGACCTCTGAAGTGTTGAGACCACGTTTCGTTGCGGGCGAAATGACGAGGACGCTGTGTCCGGCCGAATCCCACGCATCGACGAGATGAGCCGAGTGTCTCGCGATGCCGTCTGAAGGAGGTTCGTAGGGCGACAAAAGAAGAATACGAGCCAACGTCCACTCCTTTAGACCGCATTCAGCGATTGCGATGTTCGCTTGATTTGAACCGACGGCCCTGGCCTAGGCGCGGCTTAAGGTTAAAGCGTACTCCGGTGCTCGAAAGACCTTTGAGTTGACCTCTCGTGTCTTAAGCGATTCGGGTCGTGTGTGGAGGCTTTCAATCCTTCCGGCACGACGATCCTCGGGATCACAATGGAACCGCTAACAACACTGCATCTCAAATCGCTCGATAGGCTTTCACCGTCTCAAGGGCGATGTCCTCCCAGTCGACTCTTGTGGCCCAAGCTCGACCGGCGTCACCCATACATCGACGCTGCGTCTCCGACAGATTCTCCGCCTCAAGCAACGCCTCGGCGAGCGACGCCTCGGAGTTCTGAAACCGAATCGCGGCTTCATTTGGTATGTCGCTGAGGGATCGAAGATCAGCGATCACGACTGGTAGGCCAAAGGACTGGGCGAGAATGACAGAGCCGCTATTCGTGACCTCTCGAAATGGGAACACGGCGATGTTCGTGGCTTGCAGATAGCGCGCGACGTCTTCCTCGGGAATCCTCTCGAACACCGTACGGACCCTGGCTCCCGCTTCACGGGCGAGGCGATGCAGCTCGTTCGCGTACGACGCATCGGTACACGAGCCCACCAGCAGGACCTTGATCCGCGAAGACGGCGGCAACTGCGCCGCCGCACGCAAGAGCAAATCCGCTCCCTTGTACTCCTCGATCTTTCCCATCAGAGTCACGACCACGTCATCCCCGTCGAATCCAAGACTCGCTCGCGCCTCGTCGACCGACTGCGTCACCGGGTAGGGGCTCGCGTACGGGCCGTGGGGAATGACGATGACATTCGCGGGGCCTAACTCCCTGAGAGTCTCGGCCGTCGCCTCCGACAAGGCAATAACGAGCGTCGCCTCTTTCAACAGTGTTGCTCGAGCCCGGACGTCGTCAGCGAAAACCTGCTCGTGCGGCAACAGGTCGTGCGCGGTCCATACGATGGCAAACCCGAAGAGTCGAGCCAAACGAAGGTAGAGGCCAAACCACCACTGCATTAGTTGTCGCGCCCACGGCTGGCGACGGGCCCACGGGAGCGAGAACTGAAAGACCCAGTGGATGTGAAGAATTCGATATCCACGTAAGCGCCACGTCAGCAGGAGTAGTGGGGCGAGCATCAGATTCAAGGTTTGCGACGGCGTGGGACCGTCGGCGTAGTGCACCCGAACGCCCGCGGAAACGACACCCCGATAGAGAAGATCTTGGTAGGGAACGCTGTCCCGCGGTGTGACGAGCACCGACGGTCCAGATGTCATGTACCCGGTCTCATCAGTTCGTGAAGGACGCCCGCACCCTGTGCCAGGTGATCGAGCATCACGAGCCAAGGAAGTTCCTCTTTTCGTTGTCGCCATATCGGCCACAGGAGCAGCAACGGATACCACCGCCACTTCAACGTCAACGGCAGTCCGGCCAGGAAGAGCGCGTAGACCACCGGTACGGAATTCTCTTGCGTGACCGCCAAGATCCGATGAGGATGTTTTCGAAAGAGCCGACATGCTCCATGGCCGTAGAAGTACGCCCGACGAAGCTGACGCGCGGTACTGCCCCAATCGGCCGTCACCACCGCATCATGGACCCATCGAAGCTGGTACCCCTGGTCGATCAGTCTCCACGTGAAATCGATGTCTTCGCCTGAACCGAATGACTCGTCGAATCCGCCTATCGCTTCAAACGCTTCACGACGGAACGCAAGGTTGATGGTGGGAGCCGTCGACGCGTACTCCTTGACAACGTTCCCCATCCAACGCTCTCCGGAGTAGACACTTTTTCCGGCCGCCTTGGCTGGGCCGCACGTGACCGATTCGTCACCTTCCAGTATCGGCGAGAGGAGATTCCTCAACCAACCGTCTTGAGGCAGACAGCCCGAGTCAGTAAAGACGATCACGTCGCCTATGGCTTCGCGAACGCCCACGTTGCGTTGGTGGGCGATGGTGATTCGGACGCCGTGAGGCTGCTTGTAGTCAATCCAACGCACCCATTCATTGGCGAGTCGAATGTCGTCAAGTGTGAAGTTGGACGCATCGACCACCAGAACCTCGCAGAGTTCACGACCTACGAATGGCTTCAGCGCTCTCAGCGTTTCACTGAGCAGTCGCTCGTTTTTGTTCACGATGACGAGCGAGACCTTATTGGAGCCGTTGCCGGCGCCCAAGTGGTCGTCGTCCACATTCACCTCAGAATCTCCCGCCCGCGATGAGTGCGACACTGAATTCTTAACCATCACGCTCGACCCTCAATTTCGGCGCTCATCACTGCGCCTTCCGAATGACTTTCGATACAAATCTACCGGTCCGAAAGCTCGTCAAAACCACAGTCCGATGCACATTCCGCGCATCTTCTGTTGAGACTTAAGAATCGGGGAACGACTTTCGACGCCGGTACTCTGGAATACGTGACATCGGCCGACGGACATGAATGACGACACGACGCCGTCGATGACGGTCGTGGTCTGCACGTACAATCGGGCCGAGGTTTTGCCTACGTGCCTTCGCGGGCTGACGAATCAGACGATCCGAAGCGACATCCAGGTGATTGTGGTGGACGACGGCTCTTCCCAAGACGTCCAGAGCGTCGTCGCTGACTTCGACGTCGAATTCATCGCCTTGGGCACTAACCACGGATTGTCGTTCGCGAGAAACGCGGGAATTGCTCGGTCACGCTCGCCGATCATCGCTTTCACCGATGACGATGTCATCGTCCCACCCGACTGGTGTGAACGACTGCTCCGCGCGTGGCGAGAGGCACCGAACGAGACGCGGGCGATCGGTGGCGAGGTCACGGTGGCGGACGTTACGTCACTGAACCAACGGTACCTATCGCGACACAATCCACTTTCACCGATCGACGTAGCGGTCGCACCAGACGCGAGTTTCTGGCAACGACTCCGTGCGTACGTGGGGAGCGATTCGGTGCGATTGCAACCGATTCGACACGTTCACTCTCTGGTGGGCGCCAACATGTCGTTCGCCCGTCAAGCACTCGTGGACGTCGGTGAATTTGATCCCTCGATTCGCTTCGGAGGCGATGAAGAACACGTCTGCAAAAACGTCCGCAAGCGGTTCGGAGACGAATCGATACTTTGTTACTCATCGATCGTGGTCGCCCATGCATTCGATCCTCGACTCCGCGACACGCTGCGTCGAGCATTTCGCTACGGCATCGCGAGCGGACGTACCTGGTCTCGAGACGGCGGCGTACCGAGCGTGCGCCCCACCGGAGGACTGTTCATCGTGTCGCTGATCGTCGCCGGACCTTTTTCCATCGCTGGTGCCGTTCTCTTGGCGCTCGTCATACCATTCTTGATGTGGCGACGGTGGGTCAGTTCTGCGTGGCGCGAGCGCAATCCCGAGGCATTGCTCTATCCCCTCATCGCACTCGCCCAGGAGTTATGTTCCAACGTCGGTTTCCTCGTCGGCTGGCTCGCAGAGCGACGCCGAGACAGTTGACGTGCCTTGGGCCACGTCCTCAGACTGGATCGTGAGTATTCGACAGCGATGCGTCAATCAACCCACGACTGGTGAGCCGTCCAGGCGTCGCTGACGATGACCTCGATATCCGCTCGCTTCGGTTCCCAACCCAACAGTTCACGCGCGCGCGCGTTGCTCGCGACAGCTACTGGCGGATCGCCCGGGCGACGCTCGGTGTAGTGGACCTCAAACTCACGTTGTGTCACTTCCTTGACCGTCTCAACGACCTGCCGGTTGGAGTAACCCACGCCGGAACCTAGATTGAGCACGAGTTCTCGATTGTGCTCGAGCGCGGTGATCGCGAGTACGTGGGCCTCGGCCAGATCACTGACGTGGACGTAATCACGGATACAGGTGCCATCCGGGGTCGGATAGTCATCACCGAAGATCTCGAGAACGTCGCGGCGACCATCGGCCGCGTCGAGCGCCAGGGGGATGAGATGACCCTCGGGGCTGTGGCGCTCAGGGTGCTCTCGGGTTCCGCCCGCCGCATTGAAATAGCGCAGTGACGCCGCGCGGAGGCGACCGGTCGACACGAGCCAGCCCAGGCCATCTTCGACCATCCGCTTGGACTGTCCGTAGGGGCTTTGAGGATGTGTCGCACGATCTTCGTCAATCGGCATCTCGACTTGGTTGCCGTAGACCGCCGCCGAGGACGAGAAGACGAACCGCTCAACACCGGCCTTGATCAAGGCGTCGAGGAGGCGAAAACTGGCTGCGACGTTATTCGAGAAGAACTCTTCGGGGCTCTTCATCGACTCTGCCGGCTCGATCCGAGCCGCGAAATGTACGCAGGCGTCGAAGTGACCCAACGACCGAACCAGGTCGACGTCACCGCAGTCCCCCGAAACGAAATCCGCTCCGGTCGGCACATTCTCGATCCGGCCGGTGACCAAACTGTCAAGTGCCACGACCTCGTTGCCCACCGACAGCAGTAACTCGGCAGTCGTCGAACCGATGAACCCTGCAGCGCCAGTGACGAGGACTCTCACTTCACGCCATTCTTACGGGCCAGCGAAGAACGGATCCTGCGGTCTCGACGGAAACATTATCTGTCACCGCAGGAATGTAACACGTGACCGAAAGCGCCTCGCCGGGCGCGTGGAGCACGAACGTCCGACCAAGTGACGTGCGTACGGGTCCGTCGACGAAGTGACACCCGGCATCCGGTTCCGGTCAGTATCGGAACACGTCATGGTGCCGCGCTAGTCGCTCGAACGTCGTGTCGATGGAAGTACCGCGCGGATCTCGTTCGGTACACCTCGCATGAGTGCGAGGACTCCCAAATAGAGAATGGCAACGCCCGGAATGAGCGCGAGCCCGTACCGTTGGTCGAGTCCGTGACGCAGGTAGACCGGCGCGAGGATGAGGCACGTGACGAGGCCCGCAATCGACGGTCGTATCAGCGTCGTGAACACCTTCGGTCGAATTTTGGCCTGAGATGTCACGAGATAGATCATGAAGCCCATCTGTATGCCTTCGCACACCAGCGTGGCACCGGCGGCGCCCCTGATGCCCAGACTCGGGATGACGGCGATGTTGAAAGCGATGTTCAAAATGAGACTGACGACGCTGACCTGAAACAACCGGCTCGTCGTTCCGCGCGCGAGACAGATACTTCCGAGACCAGCTGACATGAACGTGAAGATCAGCCCGAGACCAAGGATTCTCAGGGGAAGCACGGACGGGCCGAAATGAGCGCCGGCAATTATCCGCACGACCGTTGGTCCACAGACCATCACGGCCGTCGCGCTGAAGGCGCCGCCAATGGCGAAGAACCCAAGGGACCTATGGACCGCCTTCTCCATCGAATCTTCGTCCGCCTTCACTAGTGAGGGAATGAAGGTCCGGGTGAGAACGACCGGGAGAGCGAGGAACACCGAGAGGATCGAATAGGCGACGCCGTAATAGCCGATCTGCTTCACGTTCGAAAGGAAGCTCAAAATAATGGTGTCGGCCTTGAAGTACAGCGAACCGATGATGTACGCCAGTCCGATCGGGCTTGACGTTCGCAGCATCGAGATCCACGTCGACCGGTCGAACGCCGGATGGAATCTCACTTCACGATGGGCAGCGACAAACATGTACAGAGCCGACACGACGGTCCCGATGAGCACCGCCCCAAGGCAGTACACGATGGACTTATGCAGTTCCACCGCGAGTAACACCAGACCGACGAAGACCAGTTGCTGGACGATTGACCCGACCGAGACGACAACGTTCCGCAGACGAGCCGTGAAATGCGCGGCGGACACCTCTTGCGTCATTGAAAATGGTATGGAGAAGAGTAAGACAACGAGACCGATCTTCAAGGTGCTCGATCGATGGGAGTACATCAAAATCCCGATCGTCGACGCGATGGGGATCATGACGAGTCCGAGGGTGACGCGAAGGCCCAGGGCGTGACTGAGCAACCACCGTTCGTCTTGGCCTTCTCGGGCAACATCGCGTTGCAGCACTTCAGACAGACCGAGGTCCGTGAAGTTCCAGGCGAGAGAGACGAACGCCTGGACCAAGACGAAGATGCCGAAAGAACTCGCGCCGAGGTGGGTGGTCATCAGTCGAACGGAAAACGCACCGAGAACACTGACGACGAATATCGAGCCGAATCCGGTGCTGATCGTGTTCAGAATCTGTCGAGGCGTGTCGTGATTCGCTGCTTCTGGAGAGCTCATGCCCGGCTGTCCGAACCATTCGTCAGTTTTCGAAAGATCTCGGCGTAGGACTTCGCGATCGCGTTCTGGTCGGCTTCACCGTGTTCGGACATGAAGGCCGAAACGCGCTCGCTTCGTTGCGAATCTTCGTTCAACCAGAACTCAGCGGCGTCAGCCAAGGCCACCGCGTCAAAGGGAGCCGTGATCGAACCGGTCGTTGGGCCGACAAACACCGAGGACTCGTTCTCGGGGTGCAGTACGCAGACGACGGGCGTCCCCAGAGCGAGCGATTCGGCCACGACGAGCCCATAACCTTCGCGAACAGACGGAGCGAGCAACACCCGAGCGCCGCAGAGAAGTGACCACAGGTCCGCTTGCGATTCGATGGACGACAGAAACCTCACTCGGGTCTCGAGGTCGCGTTGTTGGGTCTGGGTGCGCAGACGGTCCTCTTCTGGGCCAACGCCAACGATCCCCAAATGTACGTCGTAACCGCGCGTCGACAGGATCCACGTCGCCTCGATTGCCAGGTCGGCGTGTTTGTGTTCCAGGAGTCGCCCGATGAACAAGAGCTCCGGCGCTGACGGATCAGGCTCGACCAATGTGAGTTGGTCGAAATCCAATGAATTGGGCACCACATGCAAGCGGTCGCTCTTCACTCCCATGCTCGACAGTTTTTCAGCAGTTCCGACCGACACCGCGACAATCGCGTCGGGCAATCGAGCACAGAATCGCTCCAACATCGCCGGCGCGAACCCAACCTTGCCGAGATAGGTCTCCCAGCCCTCTTTGCCCCAGACTTCGTGCCACGTAACCACGAGTGGGACTCGCCGGACCCAGGCGACGAATCGCAACGGCAGGAGTTGAAGGTACGGGAAGTGATCCGCTTCGATGACGTCAAACCTGCGAGTCAAGAGCCGCAGTGTCGAGACGGCGAAAAGCACCGCCTGCCACACCGAACGCCGGTTTCCGCGGTACAGGGGAACGCAGGGACAGAGCGCGGAGTATCTGAGTGAACCACCCGGAGATTCGACGACGTCGGGTGTCCGGTCCCACCACTTCATGGAATACACGACGACGTCCATCTCGTGCTCGGGAAGTCGGCTGAGAAGGCGGAGGTAACGAACCTCCTTGCCGCCCTTATGCCACGGATAGAGTGCGTCGGTCACCACGGCGACCTTGAGACGCTTCATCTCGAATCCTCGATAGGTGAAGTGCCGAAGGAAATCGAAGTTAACCCACGCGCGGCGCCCACTTCATTCACAATTCGACCCTGAAGTGCCGTTCGCTCCTGACGAACTCGTCGCGCTCGAGTCGTCGTGTCGTGCGAATCAGACCGGAGAAGCGACATTGTAAGACCCTACTGTTCGTCATTCCCAACGCAGTGACACGTCCAATATCGGAAACGGCTCGCGACCGTTGCGTCCCGATGTGACGTCAGTTCCATGGTCCTGCGCGACGAATGGCGAAGGTATTTTCGGAAAGTCGATCCAAACTATGGCGTTCGATCCGAAACGTCCGCACTCAGCTTTCGGACGTGTGCACCCGAGGAGTGAGGGCTCGATTGCGCTTCCCGTACGGGGTCACCGGACGGAGACGAACCTTGGCGAGCACGAAGACACATCGAAGCGCGTCGTTCATACGAATCTTCTTGCCTTCTTCCTTACTCCGGCCGACGTAGCTAATCGGTACCTCGAAGGGGCGGAATCCAGCGCGAAGAACCTCGGCACTCACTTCGGTGTCCAGACCAAAGCCGTTCTCGTCGAGTTCGAAACTGCGCAACAGTGGCATCGGCACCAACTTCAAGCAGGTGTGCAGATCAGAAATTGCAGAACCAAACATGAGGTTTGCAAGAAACGTCATCGCTTTGTTGCCGATGGAGTGCCAGAGTGATGGGTGAACCGTGCCGAAACCCGACATTCGATTCCCGTACACCACTTCGGCCCGTCCTGTGAGAATCGGCGTTACCAATCGGGGAATATCCGCGACATCGTATTCCTGGTCGGCATCGAAGATCAGAACGTGGGAACCCTTCGCCGAGGCAATGCCCGTACGAACGGCAGCACCTTTGCCAAGATTTGCGGTGTGACTGACCTTGACACAGCGAGAGTCTTCAAACTCTTCGAGAAGTTCTGCCGTGCCGTCGGTCGAACCGTCGTTGACCACGATGATTTCAAGCTCTTTGCCCGGTACGTCGAGAGACAAAAGTGCGTCCAAAACCCGGAGTATTGTCAGGTGCTCGTTGTACGAGGGAACAATGATTGAAAGCCGGAATGGTGTGAACTCGTTTGGGGAGTCGGTGAGCATTCCGGATCTCAAGCCAAGATCGCAGGGTTATTTTTCAAAGCCATCCTTCGAAAGTGCCCTTGCGCAGGCAACTCTTTCAGGTTTCACGAGCGTTGTCAAGTCAGTGCGCTTCCATTGTGAATCCGTAGAGATTCTGGCCCTGGGGCATGCATCAATAGTCATTGGCAACGACCGGAAGCATCGACCGAATCAGGCCCAATTACTCACACAAATCTCCCCGCCGGCACAATTTCGTGCTGACAGCAACATTGATTTGACGTTTTTCTCACAGTAAGAAAATTGCGTCGACGGTCGTGTCAGGTGTCAATTTGGCGAATCACTTGTCTGGGAGTTGCGAAATGTGGCCCGCTGATCGCCCGGATGTCACGACCCCGCGCCGGGCCGAAGTCCCGACGCTCAACGGCCCCAAACCGCTGTTGGGTGATGACGAAGCGGCATCGGTCGCTCCGTCTGTGACAGTCCAGCCCCCGTCTCTAAAGTCACCTACGAAGTGGAAGTACTGAAACGAGACGAAACCGACGTAGGTGTCAACCGTGACTCGTTGAGCCAGATCCGTGGGTCGCCGGTAGTGAACCTGCGTTCGCCGCAGGGAGATGCGGACTTCACGAACCGCTTAAGAGCTTCCGAACACCTTTTGGAATGCCGTGAGCGACAGCGGTGTTCCCGGTCCAAGAATCACACCAATTCCCGTTCCGGCGTCGAAATACGCTTCGAAGGCGTAGTCGTTGTTGGCAACGGCGGCGCCAACGCCCTCGATGTAGCCAGGATCGTCACCTTCCGGTCCGGTGGCAAGTCCCCACTCCGGAAGACTCATGGGCTTGCCCTGCGCCGTTGCGAACGCTTGGATGCTCGCTAGTCCGTAGGCCTCGTTGTTGAGTTGAGCGAAGGTGAGGACGGTGCTGGGCGTTTCGCAACTCACGTCGTAGAAGTCGAGTCCGATGATGTCGACGTAGGCGTTACCGGGGTAGAAGTTCGAGTACGGCACACTTTGAGTGCACGCGTTGGGATTCCAGTCAATGAGAAAGTGCTCACCGGCGGCTTGGCGCAACCCGGTCACTTCATTCGCAAAGCATGTCGCCCACAGGTTCTGCTCTTGGGTCGTGTTGCCCATGGAGTCGTTTTCCCAATTGCCGTTCATCTCGGGTCCCAGGCGGATGACCGAACTCTGTAATCCCGCGGCAACGAGGTTGTCTCCGAGTTGTGTCGCGTAGGAGTCAAAGTCGCCGGCGGCGCACGACTGTTCCCATGCCAACGGGTTGTTGATGTTCGCAAGGTTGGTGGGAATCAGGTCCACTTGCAAAACGAGTTGACGAGTCTGGGGTGCTTCAGCGACCCACGACGTGAACGGCGTGCCCGGCGCGCCGGCGATCCAGGGATCCTCCCACTGGGCCCACGTCTGCGTGCCATTCAAGTACGCGAGAAGACACGTCACGTTGGAGTGGGTCTCCTGGTTGAAACTTGACACCGTTGACTGTAAAGACGCAAGAGAACTGAATCCGCCATTGGGCGTGTCGGGCTCCAGGCACTCACTACGCGACGGTCCTGCGATGATCGGTCCACCCGCAGCGGTAGGGGCCGACGGAGCTGCCGTCGTGGTGGTCGTCGGCGAAGAAGTGGTCGTCGATGTCGAAGTCGAAGTCGAGGTGCTCGTCGCAGACGCACCGCCGCCGCCTCCAGCCGCCACCGGTGCCGTCGTGGTGGTCGTCCCGGTCTGAAGTGGACGGTGACGCCGCACGACGCCCGAGTGTTCGCGGTTGGCAGTCTCCTTGGCCAACTTGATAAGTGTCGCGGTGCTCAGTGAGGACGAATTCCGCCCCGAGAACGACGACGCCGAAGCGTCAAGGCTCACCATGGCGACGAGCATGCTCGTCGTGACACCCAACGTCATCAACTTGCGCGCGGTATTCGACAAAAAGAGATGCTTCAGGGAGCCCAGGGACATGCCGTACATGCTTGTTGAATCACATCAAGGAAGCCTCAACTGAACCTCAAATAACGTGGGCGTACGGACAAATGCCCTACCGCTCAATCCATAGATCGCAGTACTCACCTACGGTCGCACGCCTCCGGCGAACCACCGCTGAAACGCCGGTATCGACAACGGCGTACGAGGTCCGAGCGGCAAGGCCGTACCCCCACTGCCCGGAACATCGAAATATGTCTCGAAAGCGAAGTCCCCACTGTCGAAGACCGAGCCGATGCCGTCGATGAAATCCGGGTCGTCCCCGGACGGTATCTTCGAGAGACCCCATTCGGGCAGACTCAGCGGCTCGTGGTGCGACTTGGCGAACGCCTCGATCGCCACGAGCCCCGCAGGCTGATTCGCGAGTCGCGCGAATGAGTACGGCGTCTTGGGAGCCGCGCACGACGCGTCAAAGAGGTCGAGGCCGATGACGTTCACAAAGGAGTTGCCCGGGTACAACGGGAAATACGCAAGGTTGTATTGACAGGGGTTCGGATTCCAGTCGATCAGGAAATGCTGACCGACTGCGCGCCGAAGGCTCTTGACCTCGTTCTTGAAGCACCCCAACCACAGTTGACGCTCGAGCGACGTCTTCCCGACGTAGTCAACTTCCCAATTTCCATTCATCTCCGCCGCGAGTCGCAGTACCGAGTTCTGCAGCCCCGCGGCAACAAGACTCGATCCGAGTTGGGTCGCGTGGGAGTCAAAATCTCCGGCCGCGCAGGACCTCTCCCAATGGACGGGGTTCTTTATATTCTTGAGGTCGGTAGGAATGAGGTCGACCTGAAGCACCAACTGTCGATCGAGCGGGGCTTCCGCTACCCACGAGGTATACCCGTACTGCGCCTCGGTGATCCACGGATGTTCCCACGTACTCCACGTCGGCGCACCGTTCAAATAGGCCGAGACGCACGACACCGAGGTATCGGTGAGCGCGTCGAATTTCGTGATGGCGCTTTGCAGCGCGGCCAGCCCGTTGCCGGAGACATTCGGTGTCACACACTGATGACGTGAAGGGCCACTCGTAATCAAACCTCCGCTGCTCAGCGTCGACGTCGAAGCGGTCGTGGTGGTCACCGTCGAGGTCGCCTGAGCGGGACCGGCCATTGCCAAGATGGAACCCGCAATTGCTATCGTCGCAATGGCGACACCAAACGTGTTTGGCAGCGAATCGGTCCTCAGTTTCATTTGCCGTCGCCTTAACTTGGAGATCATTCCGATATTTGTGAGGCTGAATCCTGCAGTCTCCTGCACATCTCATATGCAGCCACAACATACGAGCCGAGTCGTCGATTCTCTACGACCCCAAAGATTACAGCGAATCGGATGCACCAGACCCTGCACGGGCCCGACGATTTACTCGAGATCTCCGGCACAATATCGAGACAACGTGCACCGTTGCAACGAAACCCCAGAAGATTGAGGGATAAAATCATTCGATTGCGACCATTTGCTCAACGGAGGTTGGCGTCAGCATGCTCAAGAGATTCGTGCTACTGGCAAGTGCCGTACTGCTCGTCCCTCAGTTATGGACGGTAGGTGCATTCGCGGCGCCGTCGGGCATGAAGGCAGTGACGCCGGTGTCGACGCTGACGAAGCTGGACAAAGTACTTGCAAAGTCCATAAACAACGAGAGTTTGCCGACCGATCTCGTCCCCTCCATCACGCAACTATCCAACGCGAATGCGGTCCAGGGCTCTTCGTATCTCCATCACTCTTGCGATCCGTACGTCGTGAACAGCGAAGCGAGTGATCCGGCGCCGTGCTGGTACGGTTCCAAGACTGCAAAACGGACGGTGGTGATCTGGGGTGACTCGTTCGTCGGGAACTGGATTCCTGCACTGGACCTCGCGGGGAAGGCGCTTGGTTTCAGAGTTGCTGAGTTCTCGTTCGTCGGTTGCAACACCACGTTCGTGAATCCGACCGGACCAGAGACCGGCTTCGATGAGAACGAGGTCAAGGCCTGCATCAGTTTTCACGCGAATCTTCCCCGGAGCGTCAAGAGACTTGATCCAGTCGCGGTGATCGCGGCGGACGGGGCGCTTTCATGGGGTCCCGGCGGCGATCCGGTCTTCATAGCGGGTCTCAATACGGCATTCAATGAGATGTCGACGCCGGCGAGTCATCCGATTCGAATCTTGCTCGGCACCGGACCTCACCTCTTAGAGCCCGCCCCTACGTGTCTCGCGACTCATCCCAGCAGCATCAAACGTTGTGACTTTTCGTTTTCCACGGGCAGTCCCTTAAGTGCCACCCTGGCGCGCGACAAGGCATCGGTGCAAGGCGCGAAGTTGGACTTGATACCGACGTTTCAGTGGATTTGTTTTCACCATGTATGTCCCGCCGTCATCGGAAACATCGATGTCTACGCAGACGAGGACCACTTGACGACGGCGATCAGTACGTATCTGTCGGTCTTGCTTGAAAAGGCTCTCACTCCCCTACTCAGCGCTAAATCGTCCTAAGGGTCTTGTCGTGAACTCGGGGCGCCGGTTTTGAACTCAAGCATCCCCAACGAATCGGTCAACACATCCGACGAGCAGGCCGTCTCTTCGGGCGACCGTGTCCGAACACTCGAGGCGAACAACTACCCGGCTGAGTTCCGTCCGGACATCCAAGCAGTACGGGCACTCGCCGTCATTCTCGTCGTCTTGTACCACGCCAATATTCCGGGAGTTCACGGCGGCTTTCTCGGCGTCGACGTCTTCTTCGTGGTCTCCGGCTTCGTCATCACCAACGTGTTGTTGCGTGAGAAAGCGTCGAAAGGTACAACCTCGATTCCCGGGTTTTACGCGCGCCGAATCCGTCGAATACTTCCGGCCGCGACGGTCGTTCTCATCGCCACCGTCTTTGCGACGTATCACTGGCTGAGTTACATCACCGGTGCCATCAACGCGAACGACGCAAAGTACGTGGCCGCCTTCGTTGGGAACTTCCACTTCGCAACGATCGGCACGCAGTACTTCAGTGCTGGTCAACCACCGTCCACACTGCAACAGTTTTGGTCGCTCGCGGTTGAAGAGCAGTTCTATTTGGTGTGGCCAGTTCTCTTTCTGATACTCACGTTGCCGTGGAGAGCGTTCTCGTCCGTCACGCGCTTGGTCAGCATCCTTTTACTTGTGATCGCAGCATCGCTGAGTTGGTGCATCATTGAAACACGCCAAAACGAAGTCTGGGCATTTTTCTCCCCGCTCACGCACGCCTGGGAACTTGCACTCGGCGCACTTCTCGCCGTCGTTGGCCCTCACCTTCGTGGGCGCAGTCCTCGAATAGGCCTCGTCCTCGCGTCGGTGGGTGCGATCGCGGTGTTGGCTTCGACCTGGTTCTATTCTTCGACGACCCTGTGGCCCGGTACGGCCGTCATCGTGCCCGTCGTCGCGACCGGATTCATCATCGCCGGCGGCTCGTTGCGTGGTCCGGACAGTTTCGGGCGCCTTGTACAATTCGCACCCGTTCAATGGTTGGGGAACATTTCCTACTCCCTGTACTTGGTGCACTGGCCGGTAATCGCGATTGCGACGCAGTACGCGATTGCGCCACTGCCCCTGCATAGTGAGGTCGAACTCGTGGCACTGTCGGTGCTGTTGTCCGCGGCGCTCTACTACGCAATTGAGAATCCGATTCGCAGATCACAGTGGCTGGCGAAGCGCCGCCTGTTGACATTCGTATTCGGAGCCGTTTTGATCGGTCTATCCTTTGCCGCGATCTATTGGCATTTGAGTCACTACTGATCGGTCGCGTGAGAGCCGCAGATCAGTGGCAATCTATTTTCCTTTAGGTCTGATCGAAGTGGTTTCGTTGCGTGAGTCCGCTGCACCTACTTCAACGCCGGTGCCATGAGTTGCATGAGCGCCGTCGAAATGTACTTCGAATAAAACTTGCTCATGTGATACTGGTCGAAGTGCGTCAAGAAGGTGCCGGCGGGCGTTGTAACTGTCAACGGGCAAAGTTTGCTCGTGCAGAACAACGGAAGAATATTGATCAGCGGAATGTGAAGTTTCTCAGAAGCGCTAATCAATCCCTGCGAGATGCCAGACTCGAGAACGTACTGTGGGCTCAGTAGGCACGGAATCACGTCCTTGCCATGAACGGTGAGGCAGGTAGTCGGGGTCATGGGATTCGTCGTCGTGACGTTGTACTGCGGAACTTCAGAGAGCAACACAATTTTCGACCGGCTAGGCCTCAAACTAGCCACGACGGCGGCCATTTCATTCTCGTAATCGGCGGGTGTGGTGTTCCAATCTCCGTTGCTGATTTCGTTGGTGTCCCCGGCTAGGACGATCACGGCGGGATGAATTGAATTCGCGAATTGGACCTCTTTTGACCTCACCGAGATGCACTGGTCAATCGTCATTCCCGAACTCAGTGTGAAGTTTGACGTCCCGCTTGGTTCCCACGGCGGACAACTGGCCTCTGCCAAGAGATACACCTTGTAATCGTTGGCCTTTCCGATTTGGTTCATCGCCGAAAGCCAGCTCGCCGCCTGGGAATCGCCGAAGAGGAATATCGACCTCGTTGCCTTTTTGTCTCCCCACACGCACTGGGTCGCTGGGTTTCTCGCAAGTGACTTTCCGTCTGAGTAACAGGGGTGCGTCATCGGCAGCGTCAGTCCATCGCTTACCTCATATTGGAGCGGTGGGGTCGTCTTCATCAGATTGGGTGCCGCTCCGATCTTCACTGAATTGGATATGTAGCCTTCCAACTGAGTAAGGGTCAGCGCCTTCGTCGACGTCTTGTCGGCGGCTAGTTCATCTGCGTGCGCGAAATCCCCTGTCGCAAGAATCAGCGACGTAACGACCAAGACGGGAATCAATAGCCGACGCAGGCCGCTCCGAGAGTGTGCTCCTCTCAATGTCCTCATTGCGATTCTCCTGACAACTCGGTGTCGGTCCGCACTGCGTGAATTCTCGGGCGTAGTGGCTGAGACGTCAGCAAGTCTAAGCAAACGAACGACCCGCCATAAGGGCGCTCGAGTGGCTCATCAATCGTCAACGGATCTCGGTACCGGAGCCACGACGATACAGCGCTGCGACCTGGCCCCGGTGCCTTCGAAGAGTGCAAGGCGGACCGACTTTCGCGGCAACATATAGGAGTGAAGAGTCTCGGTTTCCCGGCGGGGAGTTCCATTGTTGCCTACACGGCGCGGGAACGGCCCGACCTGTGGGAAGACGCTCGATCATTGTTTGGCGACGTCTGGCCGGAATATAACCTCCACGCCAACGACAGTGCCGCCTATTTTGGCACGCTGTTCCCGTTACACGCGCATCTTCAGATCCTCTTTTTCGACCAGGCCACCGACGACGTGGTGGCGCGGGGTCGGACGATTCCGTTTCACCGGGACGGAACGCTCGAGGATTTGCCGACGGGCATCGACGCCGTAGGACTGCGAGCGGTCGGAGACTCGCGCTCCCCCAACGCACTCTCGGCATTGGCCGCCGAAGTGGCGACCCATCGTCAAGGCGAAGGTCTGAGTCCTCTGTTACTTCAGGCGATGTCACGAGTGGCGCGTCAGGCGGGATTCGAAGCCATCGTGGCTCCCGTTCGTCCGAGTTGGAAGGATCGCTATCCGCTCACACCAGTCAATCGCTACGCGCATTGGAAACGAGTTGACACCCTTCCCTTCGATCCATGGCTACGAGTGCATGCGCGGTTGGGTGCGACCATCTTGCGACCGGAACCGAAGTCGATGCGGATCGACGGCCCCGTCGACGATTGGGAACGGTGGACGGGAATGACGTTCCCCGAAGATGGCGACTACGGCTTTCCCTTCGGTCTCTCACCGCTTCGCGTGAACGATGACGTCGGCTTCTATTGGGAGCCAAACGTATGGATGCTGCACGAAGTCAGTTAGGCCAGTGCAGGCAATGGCCTGATAGAAATCAATGATGAACGACAACGCTGATTCGCCTGGCGACGCGAACCCTTCGGGCGATGCGACAGAGAATCTCACCTCACCCGCTAAAACACCGCACGCCGCTGAAGTTGACAAGGCGACGTCGTCGAGTGACGCGTCGGGCGTCGACTTCAACCCTCTGCCGACGTCACGTGCCGACGTCGTCCGCCGTGAGAGGGCCCTTCGACGCGTGGAGAGCAATAGGACGATACCTTCGTGGGTGAAGAAGATCCCCTGGCTCATCTCCTGGCCGTACATGATCATGCGAAGGCACGACCCCAACTACGAAGAGCACTACGAGCATTGGGAAGAGCAAGAGCGCCGAAACTACGACGAATGAGGACCGTAGTATTCGCATGACCGTCCTTGCCGGGGACCGGATTTAAGCATCGTGGGACCGGTGAGACTGCAACGCGGTGAGGCCTCATTCATCGAGAGCATTCTCGTGTCGCTCAATGAACCGCTTAGGAGTGCGGAACTGTATATCGAGCGAACAGGTGAAATCCAACGAAGACCCAGAGCAGTATCAGGATTGCCCGACCAGTAATTCGACTTTCGATGATGGCCGTGGCCCGATCGAACGTCGCAACGCCATCGGGACGAAGTCGCCCGACGGTGTCGATGAGTACACCGACCATGAACAGCGCGCACCAGATTCCCGTCACCAACATCTCACGACTTCCGGACATGGAACAGCCGCCAGTGACGTAACAGCGCGAAGCCTCCGGCGAACAACCATGTCAAGCACAAGAGAGAGCGCTCCCATCGCACTGCGAGGATATGGTCAACCGTCGTGCTCAATGTGGGAACGTCCGCCGATCGCCCGCCTAGGAGCAATCCAATTGTTTCGAGCGCAACCGCTGCCGTCAGCAGGGCTATCCACGGTGCCACGCTCAAGAGAGTGGTGCCACGAGCTTTTCGAAGAAAGTACTCGTTGACTTCGCTGTGATCAACGGACAGTCCACCCATCCGCACGTACGCGACGACGAACACGACGCAGGGAGTCGCAACTAACAGACAGGAAAGCGTTTTGAATGGCGCTGCGCCGGCGACCACCCAGGCATAACCGGCCATGAATACTACGGCGACGTGCGTGCTCTTCATTTGTTCAGATTAACGACGACGTTCCCACTGTCACGAACAACGTCATAGCGAAAAAGTGCAGACGACATCACTGCCTGCGGAGGTCTGCGTCCCTACCCAGAAGCACAGCAACTGTCCTTTGCAACTGGTCTGATCGCTGGGCGCACGAACGACGGCAGTTGTAAATTGACTCTCGGCTCGCGTATTGGACCCAGCGAGTTGGTACAACCGGAGCGAACTCATGCGCACATTGATCTCTATGACCTACGTCTACTCCGTGAACGCCACCTCAATGAAGGACGGCACTGAGGACTTTCAGTTCATCAGTGAAATCCCGGATGACGACGCCCAGGAGGAGGACATACTCTCCTTTCTGGCCGGGGCCGAGGTGTACATCATGGGTCGGGTCCTCTACGAGGAGTTCGCCGCACATTTCCAAGGCAAGACCGCGGCCGATCACCCCTTCGCCCCTATCTACGCTTCGACCGACAAAATCGTCTTCTCGCAAACTCTGGAGTCGGCGGAATGGGAGCGCACGACCATCAACCGAGGCGACCTCGTCACCGAGGTCGAGAAACTGAAGAGCGAGGGTGATGGCTACATAATCGTGACCGGTCGCAGCGGTATCACCCGGACACTCTTACATCACGACCTCATTGACGAGTTCCGGATCACGGTCTTCCCGTTGTTGTCAGGACAGGGAACGAGGGAGTTCGAAGCCGACGTCGTCGGGGAGTCCAAGCAGCTTGAACTCGTGTCCTGCAAACCCGGCACCAACGGCGTTGTCGTCCTTCACTACCGGCGGCGACGCTAACTTCGGAGGTCCGAGGAGATCCGTTTGCAGCCCGGTAGCGGCGCACGTACGTGGCGCCATCCGAGCTGACCAAGCGATGATCAAGCAATCGTGGCACACTGGTCGGACCGACCTCGACGAGAGCTGGCTCGTGAAGAGATTTCGAAATGTTCTTCTCCGATCTGTGATCATCGGCGTATTCGTCATCGGTTCGGGTGCCATCGTTGCCACAGGGTTGTCGGCGTCGCAGGATCGCACGACGAAGCGGATCGAATCGATTCGA
>Ga0182030_10001100_pt1 | contig 54511 bp, 43 predicted proteins | sample 812S3MmetaG_FD_121299 | JGI IMG/M metagenome (GOLD analysis project Ga0182030, IMG submission 121299) | Permafrost microbial communities from Stordalen Mire, Sweden - 812S3M metaG (Illumina Assembly) | ecosystem: Environmental > Terrestrial > Soil > Wetlands > Permafrost | place: Sweden...
CGTTCTTTGCCGGTAAAACGAGATGGCGAAAAACGCGCATTGCTTGCACAAACGGTGGAGTTCGTCGTAGTCATGCAGCTCCGTCATAGATGAATCAAAGGTCTCAAAATCGAGGCATCGCTACCCGCCGCCGTCCGGAGTCAATTTGGCGAACGCAACTCATTGCAATCGCCTTTTTCAACGCTGACTGACACATTCTGAAGAACCTTGGAATCGGTCTGCCATTCAACAAACATGTTCTTCAGCTGGAATGCACGCAATGCTTTTTTCTGACACACGCCACTGTTTTCGTATCGCGCTACAGTTAGCTGTTGTCTGCCGAATACACTGCTCGGCTCACCATAAAGACGCTGAAGCGCATCTGGAGAATCCGTTAGCCTTAAACCGTGCCCCGTCGCAATCTTCGAACATGGTGATCCTGGCTGAGTACCACCGCCCAAGTTGAGAAGTTGAATGTTCATTACGTGGTTGTCCTCCTCAATCGGGCCGCCCTTCTCGAAGTCGAAAAAGAGCTCGCATTGACCCTCCCAGCGAACAGCGTGTCGCTTCTCTTTGGGATCAACGATCAAGCTCTTGCCGAATTCTCTCGCAACGTCGTGCAGTGTACTTTTGCCCACTGTGATGCCGCTGATCGTATCTTCCACTACTGGGACATGCTGGCCAAGGATTATGGAAGGCACAGTTAGCAGGACAAGTATCGCTGAATATTTGATCATTGTGGTTTCTGCTCCTGCGGCTGTTGCTGGGGTTGGGGCGCGAGCGTGACGGTTGGTTGCCCGGAATTAAACAGGCTTGAATCTTGCTGCATTTGCAGCATTGCAACAGGCATGACCAGATCTGGGAAATCAGAGCCAAACGCCCCTGCCATAAATGAAAGCGTACCCATGTCTCCGGTGTAGATGGAGTCTCCGACGTTCTGCTCACCGTTGACGGTTTCCAGCGTGTGAATGTCCCCAATCAGGCTGTTCACATCGTCGTTATGAAGCCGAACGCAACCGTGGGTGGAGATTAAAGTCTGATCGCCCGCATACGGATCTGGAACAAGCTTTGGATTTGAACCTCCGCCATGGATTGCAACGCCAGTTCGGCCCGAATCAAGCGCCTCGCCCGCGTCGGGCGTCATGTTAATTTTGCCTGTCCCGTATGAAGCGCCCAGCCGACTTTTATCGGTACCTCCTTGGGAACTCGAATAAAGATAGCGACCGAAAGGGGTATCGGCGTTGGTCACCATTCGATCTGTACCAGCGGTACCTCGTGCGAGCCCATGATATTCGCTGATTTTCGTACCTTGGTCGGAATAAAGATTCAAATCAGAAGTCCGATTCGAGATCACGACAACGATGGTCATATTTCCATCTCTGTCAATCGCAATCAACGGTCGGTTTCGCGTATAGCTGTAGAGATTCAACCCCTGCGGATCGAGCATGCGGGTTGTCGTAATCTTCACCGGGTCTGGCGACAAGAACCGCCCCATCGCACTGCTGTAGTACCTAGCCTCAAAGTAGTCGTTCCCTGATTCGGTATCGCGTTCTTTGCCGGTAGAAATCGATGTGTGTGCAGACGCTGCGCTAAGGAGACAAGCGGGGCGCGTCGTCATAGATGTATCCGGCACTCGAATTGAAGTCTGCAGTCGCATCGTATCGATATCCCCGGTCCCCAAAGGCGAGGGACCGGGGGCACCCTCACCGTCGTTGAAAACGGTCGCCGGGACCGGGGGCACCCAACTCAGTCCGCCCGCACCAGTTTCCGCTGCAGCGCCTCCAGCGTCTGCCCCTTGGTTTCGGGATACGTCAGCAGCACCACCACAAACTGCACCACCGTCATCACCGCAAAGAATACAAACGGCGCGCCGCGGCCCATCCGCGTAGCCAGTATCGGAAACTCCATCGCAATGACTGTGTTCATGATCCAATGGCTGGCGTTGCCCACTCCCTGGCCCTTCGAGCGCACCGCGTTCGGAAACACTTCGCCGATGTAAACCCAGATCACAGCGCCTTGCGACAGGGCAAAGAATCCAATATAGGTGACCAGCAGCCACACCAGCGCGCCGGGATGCGAGTTGGTCGTGAATATCCACGCCACGCCCGCAAGGCAAGCCGCCGTCCCCGCGGCACCGATCAGCAGCAGCGTTTTGCGTCCCGCCTTGTCGATCAGGCTCATGCCCACGATGGTGAAAATCAGATTGGTAGCGCCGATGGCGATAGCCTGCTGATCGCCGGAGATCTGGCTGAATCCCGCCGCCATAAAAATGCTGTTCAAGTAATAGAGAATCGCGTTGATGCCCGCCAGTTGATTGAACGCGCCAATCGAAATGGCAAGAAACAGCGGATAGCGATACTTCCACCTGAACACCGGCTCGTGCGCCGATGCGTGCTCCTCTGAGAGAGCACTGCGAATATCGGCGAGTTCCGCTTGCGGGTCCGGCTCACCCATCAGCTTCAGCACTTCCAATGCTTCGTCGATGCGATTCCGCGAAGCCGACCAGCGCGGACTTCTGGGAATAAAGAACAGCAGCGCCAGGAAGCCCGCTGCCGGCACCGCGGCCACACCCACCTGCCAGCGCCACTCGGTCGCGCCCAGGTGCAGTGTGCGGATCACGTAATTCGAGGTATAGGCAACCAGAATCCCGAAGACCACGTTGAACTGGAATGCGCCCACCAGCCGTCCGCGCCACTTGGCCGGCGCCAGTTCCGCAATGTACACCGGCCCCAACACCGACGAAGCGCCGATCCCCAGTCCGCCAACAAACCGGAAGACAAGAAAGGCCGGCCAGTTCCATGCCAGCCCGCATCCGAAGGCCGAAACGATATAGAGCAAAGCGGTCAGACGCAGCGCTTCCCGTCCGCCCATCCTCTGCCCCGCCACGCCCGCGCCCAGCGCGCCCACCACCGTGCCGACCAGCCCGATCGCCACCGTGAAACCCTCGCCACGCGCGCTCAGTCCGTACAGCTTCACCAGCGCATCAATGGCGCCGGAGATCACCACCGTATCGAAGCCGAACAGCAATCCGCCCAGAGCACCAGTGAGCGTCGCTTTCATCAGGTTGAAGTTGGGTCGCATCGTCCAGTTCCCCTCAAAACCAAAACCCATCCTACACACCGCCTCCGCCAGCGGTAAACCCAAGCCAGCTTCACAGCAAAAACACTGCCCCCCGAGCCGGTTCTTCCCGGAGGGAAGGAATGAAAATAGCCCAGGGGAAGCGAAGCGCACCCCTGGGACTTTGCCCCTGCCCTCCTTTCGCGTCCCGTAGGGCACGCGGTGAAACTCTGGGAGCCAATACGATCACCCTCGTGCGATTGCCCCGAGTTTACACGCCGGTAGTGTCCTAATTCGGATTTCAAAGCTGGCCGTTGCCGATGCGGTACTCGGGCGGGTGGTCCATATCTCGATCTATCACTGAAGATGGGTGCCCCAGAGCCTGTCTTGAGCTTGTCGAAAGCCTGCCCTGAGCAAAGTCGAGGGGGATCTGGACTTTCAGACCTGGAATCCGGCCGATCCCCGACCCGCGACGAATCGAGAATCGAGGCTTCCAAAGTCTCAGAATCGAGACCTGGGGCACCCGGCGACGCCCTCAGCTGTTTGAGACCGGGCAATCGAATGAACATCTCTTCTTTCGTAGGCAGCTCCATCCGTTGCCAAGAATAGAGACGGCCTCTTCCCGGAGGGAAGGCATGAAAATAGCCCAGGATGGAACCCTGGGAAAGCGTCCCAACCCATTTTTCGCGTCCGTAGGGCCGCGGCGAACCTCCCTCTTCCCGCTCATGCGACAGCTAACCCCAATCCCCTCAGCGCGATCTCATGAAGAAACCTGCCGGCAAAATAAATCTCCGATTTCTTCCCCGAGTTTGCAATCTAATTCGCTCCAAACGCGCACAATCGATTCATGGCATCCAGAACGCCCAAAATCTCTCCGGTTCCAAGCGTCAGGCATGTGCCGGGTCCGTACCCCCGGCGATGATTTACCCCACCCCTCCCCCCTTTTCCTCCCATGTATACGAAAATAATGAGGTTACGTCAAAAAAAACCAATTACGCCTGCGAAAACAAACAACTTACGTCTCGGACCCTTGCCCCCAACCCCCGCGCCGTGTCAATCTGAGTGTTCTATCGAGTTCTTTGCCGTGCCTCCCCGTCTAAACCATTGGCGCGCAGGGGATTTGCCAAGCCGCCAGCCAGAGCGGCATCTATTATCCGTATCCCATCCCTCGCGCCGGCAAGGAGATTGATTTCCATGCGCTCAATCCACGGAACCCGCAGCCTTCAACTCGGCCTTGTAATCACCCTGCTGTCGCTTGCCGCGGTCCTTGGCGCACAAACAACGCAATGGAAGCCTTTTGGCGCATCAGCCGACGGATTTCGCGCCGAGTTTCCCTCTGACCCGGAAGTCGGCAAGACCAGTGTCCCCGTCGGCAAAGACACCTACGAGCTGCGTTCTTATACGGTGGAAGTTGGGCCAACAGCCCTCTACATCGGCGTTTGCGATTACGGAGCCAAGGGCACAGCCGCTGACCCGGACGAGATGCTCGCCAGCGCCAAAACGGGCGCGGTGGGCCACATGAGCGCCCACATTCTGTCCGAGAAGAAGATCGCACTCGCCTATGGACATGGCGTCGCGTTTGAAGCAGAGAGCGACAAGCTGCACTTCTCGGTCCGCATGTACATGGCCGGCAGCGTGCTCTTCCAGACCATGGTGGCATCGCCCATCAGCGAGAAATACGCTGACGCGGCGCGCTTTCTCGACTCCTTCCAGTTGCTCCCGCGCCCCGCTGCCCAGGCCGCCGCACCACCCGCGCCCGCACCGGATTGGAAGCCCTACAGTTATCCCACCGATGGATTCAGCGCATCGTTCCCATCCGCGCCCACGATCGAGAAGCAGAATATTTCGTCCGGCGGGGGCACGTTCGAACTCCGCACCTATGAAACCGACGATTCCGCCACCGCGCTCATCGCCGCCGTCTGCGACTACGGCGCGACCGCCGCAAGCAGGGACCCGGACACCATTCTCGAAGATGCACAAAAGGGCGCCATCAACAACATCAAGGGGCAGCTTGTCAGCGAAAAGAAAATCACGCTCGGCGCAAACCATGGCGTCGAATTTGAAGCCGATAGCGACAATGCACACATCTCGGCGCGCATCTACCTGGTCGGCAGCGTCCTCTACCAGATGATTGTCGCTGCACCCCTGAAGACCAAATACGCTGACACCGGGCGCTACCTTGAGTCGTTCCAATTGGTCGACCGCGCCGGCAAATAGCCGCCGCAATGCGGCCTCTCATTCCTGGAAGAGCACCAGCCCGCGTTCAGCCTGCCGTCCCCGTTGCGCCCGGCGACACTGCCAGCACACGGCACCGCTGTTTTCCTACCGCGCTCCACGCCAGCGTCATGTCGCTCTCCACATACACGCAATCGCCTTCTTCAAGCGTCTCCTGCAGCCCACCCGAATCCAGTTGCAACTTGCCTTCAAGCACATAGACCAGGCCGCTCACCTCTTGAAAGCCGTCCGAAATGCTCGCCACGCCGCCGGCTGGAAACTCGATCAGTTGCGCCACCAGCTTCGGCCCCACGCCGCCGGCTTCCGAGTTGGCCAGCAGAGAGCGTTCACCTACCGCATTCAAGGGCGTTTTCCTCAGCTGTTCCGTGCCCCGGTCCTGGCCCAGCAATTGTGCCTTGCGCGTGATGGAAAGCGTGTGCCGCGAAGGTTCCTTGAAAAAGTAACTCATCCCCACCCCATACACACGGCTGATGGTCACAAGCGTTGGCAGGGTCGGGATCATCCGGTCGGTCTCCAGTTTGGAGAGCAGCGCCGTCGAAAGCCCGGTCTCCGCCGCCAGCCGGGCAAGAGTCAGCCGCTTCTGCGTCCGTAATGCACGCAGTTTCATCCCAAGACAGTACGGTTCCAGCGACCACTGAGTGTAGGAAACAGTCTTGCCCACAACAAACCTCCAGTAAGTATGAAAAAGGACTTGAACCAAGTCTGGCAGGCTTCAGCCCTTCCATTTCTGAAAGATTTCTGAAGGTTTTCTACCCATCTGTTCGCAACTTCCTGCCACACTTCGAGTTACCATGGATAAGAACTCTAAGAACATGGCCGGGGCCTGTCCGGCCGACCCCACTTCACCTATTCCCTTAAGGAGTACGACCATTTCCATGCCTCTGCGTCTTCCCCTGCGCGCCGCACTCTCCGTCCTTGCGTCCACGCTTTTTGTTCTCACCTCTACCCCGTCGCTCCACGCCGATACGGTCGTGCTGAAAAACGGCGACCATCTCACAGGCACGGCCGTCAAGCTCGATGGCGGCAAGCTCACCTTCAAGACCGCCTATGCCGATGCCATCGCCATTGCATGGGACCAGGTAACCAGCCTGGCTACAGATAAACCGATGGTGCTGCCCACTCCCAAGGGCAATTTGGAAGTGACCGCGATTCAGCGCTCCGATGCCGGCCTCATCGTCACCACAGCCACAGGCCCATCCACGCTGGAGCCAGCCACCGTTACAGCACTGCGAAGCCCCGCCGACCAGAAGGCCTATGAAGCCTCGCTGCACCCAAGTTGGGGCCATGCCTGGGCCGGCGCCGCCAACGTAAGCTTGGCGCTTGCCCACGGAAACTCAAACACCGCAACCTTTGGCGCAGGCCTTACCGCCGCACGAGCCACCCGCACGGACAAGACTTCCCTTTACGTGCATAGCCTCTATAGCGAGAATTCAAACGCCATACCATCCACCAGCGCCAACTCAACCGGCGGCGGCCTGCGCTACGACCACAACCTCAACCCGAAGATCTTTGTCTTCGGCACCGGCGACTTCCTTTCCGACGCCCTGCAGGATCTCGATCTCCGCTCCACCATCGGAGGCGGCTTCGGCTGGCACGCCGCCAAGTCGGCAAAGCAGAACTTCGATGTCTTGGGCGGCCTGGTCTGGACCCACGAAAACTACTCCGCTGTGGCCGCCACAGCCACCGCAGCCGCTACCCCCAGCAGTGTAAACAGCTTTGCGGCCCTCGATCTTGGCCAACAGTACACCCGCAAGATCGGCGCCGCAAGCCTGTTCACAGAGCAGGCCTACGTATATCCAGACCTGAACAGCCTCAGCCAGTTCCAGTTCAACCTCAATTCCACCTTCAGCACCAAACTCGGAAAGATGTTCAACTGGGTCACCACGTTCAGCGACAACTACACTTCGTTCCCGCCACCGGGAACCCTCGACAACGACATCGTGCTTACCACCGGGCTGGGCGTCACCCTCACGCGCCCATAAATGTTCAAGGGGCTGGGATTGGAGACAGCGGTTTCCCGGTCCCGGCCCCCTCTTTTCGAAGTACCTTCTCCGAAATATCGTTCTTGCCGGCCGGCGAATCAAGATTGACAACAGGTTTTCAACACTGAGTTGGCGAACCCAGATTACCGATTTCCGGACTCGCAGATTACCGCAGCCGACCCCTGCTCTCCCTTCCATTCATCTGACTTTTTTTGGTTCCGCGTCCAATGTTTCTTGGTTATTCTCCGCTATTTTTCACTCCGGGCAACAAGACGCCGGGGAGACTTTCGCAGGCTGAACGCTTCTTCACAGCGCTCGCGCGTCAATCATGCGCAAAATTCCATTAAATCGCCGTAAATCCACGGGGTTAGTGAGTGACAATCGAATTATTCTAAGTTTACTAAATAGTAATAAAGTAACCACTTTCTATTACTTCAAGGCCCTATATGTTGGCTGAATTTCCTTCCAGTGCCCACCTTGGACAGCGCATAATTGCCTTGTCACCAAAAAAACAAATGACTCGAAGAAGTCAGTTTCTTGTGGGGAATGCCGATCGTTCTCTGTTCCGGGATTGTCCAGCATCGGTGTCCCAGGCAACCCGGAATCGCACTCGCTTTTCGCCTTGTGCGAAGGGCATGACATTCGCTAGCAGGTTGGAAAGTACTCCGAGGTTTTGCGTTGGATCGGACGCATCAACCCTTAACACACACGCCAGGCTTCGCGGGCACAGGCAGCGGGCGCGGAGAACCGGCAATCCTCTTCGCCGGTTTCCGCCTGGAAGCCGATGGCTCCCTTTTCAGCGGAGACGCCATCATTCACCTCCCTCCCAGGGAACTGGCGGCGCTTCGTTTTCTGCTCGCCAACGCCGGCCAGATCGTAACCTCTGCGCAACTCAAGCAATCTCTCTGGGGCGATGTGCATGTCACCGCAGACTCCGTGACCAGGTGCCTTTCCTCGTTGCGTGCCCGCCTGCAACCGGAAGACTGCATTCAGACGGTCTACAAGCGCGGGTACCGGCTCATCGCCGAGGTGCGCCAGCACAATCCTCTGCCTGTCGAGACCCTTCTCCGGCTGGCCATTACGCCCTTCACCACCGACGCCGGCGTCCCCGAACATCTGGGTATGGCCATTGCCGAGGAGACAATCGCACGGCTCAGCAATTCCCCTAGACAACAGTCTTCCGTTCTCGCCCGCGATTCGGTCTTCACTCTTTCAACGCGCGGCTTTACCGCCCAGCAGATTGGCCAAACCCTGCACGCCGACCTCGTAATGGCCGGAACGCTGCGCGCCCTTACCTCCCACTTCCGTCTCCGCGTGGAGATGATTCGCGTCGCCGATGGCATCCAGATCTGGGTTGAAGATCTGCTCATCGAACGGGACAGACTCGCCGGACTGGAATCGAACCTGGCGGCGCGCCTCGAATTCCGCCTCCAAACCTGGCTGTTGGATTCCGTGCAGGGCAGTTCCCAGATTCCCCGGCAAACGCTTCCCGCAGCGGAGCCAGGCGGCGCAATGTCTTCCCATATGGGCTCTGTGTCTGCGTCCCTGTCCATCTCCGCCAGCGCCGCCCCCCCATCCCGGAACGCCGAAGAATCCCGGCGCCGCGAGGCGTACGACATATTTCTCCGCGGCCACCACGAGTGGCAGACGCTTGAACGCCACCGCATGCAGGATGGCCTGCAATACCTTAAGCACGCCGCCGACCTGGATCCATCCCTGATCCCCGCCAAGGTCGACCTGGTGCATCTCTGTGTCACCCAGGCCTTCTATGGCTACATGCCTCCCTCCGTTGCCGCCAATCTCTTGTACCGCACTGCCGAGTCGATCCCCGATCTGCCGCAGCGCGCCCCCTCGATCCTCCCTTCGCTCGGTTGGGTCAACTTCCATGTCGACCATAACCTGCCGGCGGCACTTTGGGCATTCTCCCTCAGCACCCATCTGCCCCACGATACATTCACCACCCGGGAGCGCTCGCAGTTCCTGCTAAGCCGGCAACGTTTCGATGAAGCCATTGCATTGCTGCGAGCCGCCCTTGTCCAGGATCCCTACGCTCCCTGGCTCCATGCCCGCCTGGCATGGACCTTTCACCTGGCTGGAAACGTTACCGAGAGCCTGGAATGCCTTCGCCAGGCCTTGACACTTTTTCCGGGACACGACGGAGTCACGTTCTATGGGTCGATGATTCTTGCCTATAACGGCGAGGCGGGGCGTGGAGTGAAACTGGCGGAAGATGTCATGCTGCGCCAGCCGCACATCGATCTGTTAAAGGCGGTGCATGCGTATGCCTTGGCTTGCGCCGGCCGCACAAAAGAGGCTTGCGTCATCCTCGAACGCCTGCAATGGCTCCGGCACGAACGCTTCGTTCTCAAGTCCCTGACGCCCGCGGTCTATGTGGCCATTGGCGACTTCGATAGCGCGCTTTCCGAGCTTCGTACCGCCGCCGCCGATCGATGCCCCTGGTTCTTCCAGATGCTTGCCGATCCGCGCCTCAAACCTCTCCACGGCCACCCGGAATTCGAGCAGTTGCGAGCCATCCTCCCCCGCATCGAAGCCACCGCCCAAAGTAAACAAGCACTCGAAAACTGAAGCCTCAAAAGGGCGTCTTTAATAACTGAAGCCCGGATACGCTCGAATTACTGAAGAATTCCGCCACCGAAAATCTTGTGTGCCGAAAGGTAACTTCCGGTACTGGTTGATTAACATTTCCGCACGCCTTTGGCGTGGATGGTACTTGCTTCGTCCGGGACTGCCGGCGGCGGGATTCCATTGGGTTGGATGGGAGCGATGCATGTGCCCAATGGCGGCATTGGATTGTAACGGGGACAGAATTGACTGTATTCGGCAACCCCTCTCCCGGAGGGATTGGGACGAAGTATCCTCGATAGCGCCGCCGCGGGCCCCAACGCCTATAATCTGGCTGTAGTGACTACTTCCTTTTTATCTCGATGGGGGCGGGCGACGCGGGTGGCGTCGGCCCTTTTGCTTGGGCTTGCGCTGTCTTTCAGCGCGACAGCGACGGCGCGTGGGCAGGCTACTCCATCTGGCGCAGGCCATGGGCGTATTCTGCTGGTGCTGCCGTTCGATAACCGGACCGGACAGCCGAGCCTGGAGTGGATACGCGAGGCGGCGCCAGAGGTGCTGAGCAGCCGGTTTGCTTCGGCGGGTTTTGCGCCCATGAGCCGTGCAGACAGGCTGTATGCGCTGGATCACCTGGGGATGCCGCAGGGATTCCATCCTTCACGAGCCACGGCGCTCAAGCTGGCGCAGACGCTGGACGCCGATTCCATTGTTGTGGGCAGCTATGTGACGGACGGTACCGGGATTGTGGCCGAGGCGCAGTTGGTGGACGTACCGCATCTGCGCATGAGCCAGACGGTGACCTCGCGCGGCGAGATGAAGGATCTGATCGATGTCTTCGACACGCTGGCCTGGAGGCTGACGAGGCAGTTGGACCCTGCTTTCAACGTAGCCGAGGAGACGTTTGTTGCCGAGGGCAAGGGGATGCGGCTGGATGCGTTTGAGCAGTATGTCCGCGGCATCTCGGAACCGGACCACGACGAGCGGTTGCGGCATCTGAACCAGGCTGTACTTCTGAGCCCGGGGTTTGGGCCGGCGTGGATGGCGTTGGGCCGCGAGGACTACAACGCACAGCAATATGAGCAGGCGGCTACGGCGTTCGCCAAGGTTGGGCGGGACGATCCGAAGTTGCAGGGGCCGGACGCACTGGAGGCGGGGTTTTATCGCGGACTTTCGCTTGTGTTTTCAGGGGATTATCCCAAGGCGGAGCAGGCTTTTGCAGCCGTGGCGCGAGTTTTGCCTCTGGCTGAAGTGGTGAACAACCAGGGGGTAGCGGTAAGCCGGCAGGGGCACGACGGCAGCGCGCTGTTCCGCCAGGCGATTGCGGCGGATGCGAACACGGCGGATTACCATTTCAATCTGGCGGTGAGCCTGAAGCGGCATGGCAATACGGCCGATGCTTTGCCGGAACTGGCGGCATGTTTGAAGCTGCGGCCGAATGACAGCGAGGCGCAGTCCCTGCAAGAGGCGTGGAACCCGCCGGCAGGTCAGCAGGGAGCGGTTGCGGAGGAGAGGCCCGATCCGCTGGAGCGGATTGCGCGCAGCTTCGATGCGGTTGCCTTCCGCCAGGCCGCGCAGATGCTGGACCAGATGGATGAGGCGCGGCTGACGGCGCTGGGTCCGGAGCAGCGGGCGATAGCGTTGGCCGGGCAGGCGAAGGACTACCTTGACCGGGGGTTGCTGCTGGAGGCGGAGCGGTTGTATCTGTCGGCTGTGGCAATCGACGACCGTGTGCCCGCGGTACATGCGGGACTGGCCGAGGTGCGGGAGCGGACGGGCGATAAAGAGATTGCCCGCAAGGAAGCGCGCACGTCGCTTGAACTGATGCCATCCGTACAGGCGTATCTTGTTATGGGGCGACTGGATTTGGCGGCCGGGCATCTGGACGAGGCAAGCTACGATATGACCGAAGCGCTGAAGATTGAGCCTGGCAACCGGGCGGCGCAGGAGTTGCAGCAGCAGGTTGAGGCCAAAAGAGGTCAGAAGAAGTAGGGGCGTGGGAGCAGGCGCGGAAGGAGCAAGCCATGTTTGAACGCGCGCGCAGGTTGGCAGTATTCGTTGTTGGAGTTACCGCGATTCTGGCTGGGACTCTCGGGCTTCGATCCGTGGTTTTCGCACAGCCGTCCGGATCGCAGCAGCCTTTCGTTGACAAGCTCGTTCTTTCCGACACCATTCAGCCGGTCACTGCCGGCCAACTGGACCGGGCCATTGCCCAAGCCAATTCCGATGGCGCACAAGCACTGCTGGTGGAACTGGATACACCGGGCGGAATGCTGGATTCGACGCGCGGCATGGTCGGAGCCATCCTCAGCTCAAGGGTTCCGGTAATTGTGTACGTGTCTCCCGCGGGAGCGCGGGCCGGTTCGGCAGGGTTCTTCATTTTGGAAGCTGCCGATGTGGCCGCGATGGCTCCTGGAACGAACGCCGGTGCTGCCCACCCGGTGATGGAGTTCGGCGGTCAGCCGGACACAACCATGACCCAGAAAATCGAGAATGACACCGAAGCGTTTCTGCGCTCGTATGTCACCAAGCGGGGCCGCAACGCCGAGGCCGCGGACGCCGCGGTTCACACATCGCATTCCTACACAGCCGAAGAAGCCCTCGACCAGCACCTGATCGATCTGACGGCCGGCAGCGACACGCTGTTGCTTGCCGCCCTCGAAGGCCGCACCATTACGCGTCTCGACGGCACGAAGCAGGTGCTGCACCTCGCTGGTGCGCGCGTCGACATGGTCAAGGCCTCAATGCGCGAGGAACTGCTGGGCTGGCTGGTGAACCCTAATATCGCGCTGCTCATGCTGGTGGGCGGGGCGCTTCTGATTTACCTGGAATTCAATACACCGGGCACCATCGTCCCCGGTGCGCTTGGCACTCTGATGGTGCTACTAGCGATTTTTGGATTGAATCTGCTGCCCATCCGCTATACGGCCGTACTGCTGCTGGTGGCCGCGCTGGGCCTGCTCGTGCTGGAGGCCAAAGTCGGCGGCCACGGCGCGCTGGCCGTTGCGGGAATCGTGTGCCTGGCCTTCGGGATGCTGACATTGGTGGCTGCGCCGGTGCCGGAGTTGGGGGTAAGCCCGTGGACCGCGGTGAGCGTGAGCCTGGCTTTCGGCGTGATTACCGTTTTCCTGATTCGGCTCGCCATCCGGGCCAGAAAGATGAAATCCCGCCTGGGTGTGGATGCACTTGTCGGCAGCGCGGCCCAGGCCATGGAGCCGCTCGCTCCCGAAGGCCACGTCCTGGTTGAAGGGGAGATCTGGCAAGCCATTGCGAGCGAGCCAGTTGCCAAAGGCGCCGCGCTCCGCGTAGTCGGTCATGACCAGTATCTGCTGCGTGTCGAGCCCGAGAGCCGGGGTCACCTGGCGGATGCGCACAGTTAGGCCGAGGCACAGGAACACAACGTTGCAGGAGTAGAATCCTTGCTGAGTGAGGAACTGAAATGTTAGCGACTCCAATTCTGGTTTTCATCGCCATTGTCGTCTTATACCTGCTCAATTCCATCAAGATCCTCCGCGAATACGAGCGGGGCGTGATCTTCCGTCTTGGCCGCGCCTTGCCCGTGCCGAAGGGCCCAGGAATCATCCTGGTATTTCGCCCATTCGATCAAATGGTGCGCATCTCGCTGCGCCAAGACGTGCTGGAAGTTCCAGGGCAGGACGTGATCACCCGCGACAACGTCACGCTGAAGGTGAATGCCGTCGTGACGCTTTACGTGGTCGATCCCAACGCCGCCGCCATCAAGGTCGCCAACTACGTCTACCAGACCTCGCAGTTTGCGCAGACCACGTTGCGTTCCGTCCTCGGCGAGGTCGAGCTTGATGAATTGCTGAGCCACCGCGACAAGCTGAACCTGAAAATCCAGACCATCATCGACCAGCGCACAGAGCCATTTGGCGTCAAGGTTATCTCGGTCGAAGTCAAACAGGTGGACCTGCCCGAGTCGATGCTCCGCGCCATGGCCAAGCAGGCCGAAGCAGAGCGCGAAAAGCGCGCCAAAGTGATTCACGCAGGTGGCGAATTCGACGCCGCCCAAAAGCTGGTGGACGCCGCGGCACTCCTGGCCTCCGAGCCCATGACCCTGCAGTTGCGCTACCTGCAAACCCTCACCGAGATCGGCGTGGAGAAGAACACCACCATCGTCTTCCCGCTGCCGCTGGAGATGATGACGCTCTTCAATAAGTTGGGGGCTACGGCGAACGCCAAGGCTGCGCTGGAAAAATCTCCGGAAAAGCCGAAAGAGTAATCGGCTTGGTGCACTGAACAGCGTAACGCAGGTAAGAACGCGTCAAAGCCGCGTCTAAATGAATGAGAGGGCTACCTATTGCAAAATCGGATTGAGTTCGGGGACGGTGTATGAAGGGAGCTTTCGACTTGAGGGACGTGGGGCAGTCCGCACCCTCTCAAGACACTGAACTGACGCTGAGCCCCACCTCGCTGCTGCTGATTTTCTTCGCGCTTGTACTCGTCTGTGGGCTCTGTTTTGGCCTGGGATACGCCACGGGCCACCGCAGTTCGCAGGATAATTCCGCCGCTCTGCCGTACGATTCGAATGCCCCGTCGTCGCAGCCAGACAGCGGCCACGCAAAGCCTTCCGGAAACACGCAGGCACCTGTTGTTACGCAACCAACCGCGTCGGCCGATGAGCAGGGAAGTCCTGATTCGAACACCGCCGGAGCGAGCGCGCAGAGTGCGGCGGTTGCCGCCGCCGGTGGCTCATCCGCCGAGTCCCCGCAAGTAAAGCCCGCATTCGGAAGCGCCGCAACGCCAGTCCAGCCTGCAACGTCGCCGGGGACCCCGGCCATGGCCACTGCACCCGCCGCCGCATCGTTGATGGTGCAGATTGCCGCAGTCTCTCAACCCGAAGATTCAGATGTCCTGGTAAGCGCGCTGCGCAAGCGCGGCTATGCGGTATTTGCCCACCGCGAACCGCTTGACGGTCTGATCCATGTTCGAATCGGCCCCTTCAAGACCGCCGACGAAGCGGAAAAGTGGCGTCAGAAGCTCCTCAACGACGGCTATAACGCCATCCTCCAGCAGTAGAGCAACGCCTTCGAACCAAACCAACCCAGGAACAGATGCAACCGTTGCGACAGCCAAATAAACCAGCTGACTCGCTGACTTGCTGTCTCCGCGAAGCGGAGGCTGACTTGCTGGACGTTAAAAACCTCAGCGCCCCTCCCACCACCCTAAAGCACCCCATCCCACAACCGCAGTTCCGCCTCCTGCGGCTTCTGGTCCACATGATTCTGCGTATCGAAGACCATTGTTGGCCGCGTCGTGGAGTCATACTCCGGCCAAGCCGGCACCGCCGGAGCCGCCGGCGTTTGCCCATGTAGAAACGCGATCCACGCCTGGTACATCTGACGGGCCAGCGCTGCTTCGGCGGTTTCATTGTCGGCCAGGGGCGAAGGCCGATTCCACACCAGCCGAACATCGAGCGAGTGGAATGCGTATCCGCGCATGAACCCCCCGGTCTCAGAGAAGTCCAGGCGATACACCCATGCGCTGCCTCCGCCTTTCAGGTGAGCATCGGCGACGCGCATTGTGGGGACCCAATATTCTTCGGCCGTGACGGCGCGAATGCGCAACTGCTCGTCGGTCATCTGCGGGTAAACATCGCGGTATTTCTTGAAGACCGGAGTGAATTTCTCCGACAAAAGATTGCCCAGGTCCGCGGCGATTGGATCCTTTTGCGGATGCGGCCCAATGAACAAGGCGCTCTCGTCGCGATTGGTCCCGATCAGCAGCCGCTTGCCCCGGCTTGATCCGGCTCCAATGGATTCAACCGGCCGCAGCGGTATCAGCGTGCCATCGATCTGGCAGCGCAGTGGAAAATGCTGAGGCCACGCGCCAATGAACTCCTGCTGCGACTTGATGAGCGTATCGGCGGGTGCGGTGAGGATGGTCGCGGGGTCGCTGCCGGTGCGCGTGTGCCAGTGTTCGCCGAATCCATGCGCCACCGATTCGCTTTGCGCCCGGTTCCACAATCGCTCAGCGCCGCCGCTCTCGGAAATCACCTGGTGAAAGAGCGACTGCGCACTCGGCACGCCCATCAGGATGTCCACCAGCTTGGCGCCCGCCGACTCGCCGCCGATGGTAACCCGCGCAGGGTCCCCTCCAAATGAGGAAATGTTCTTCTGAATCCATTCGAGTGCGGCGATGAGGTCGCGAAGGCCGTTATTGGCGCTTCCGGCGTATTCCGCTCCCAGCAGAGGTTGAAGATCGAGAAAGCCGAAGACGCCGAGCCGGTATGCGACGGAGATACAGACGATGCCTTCCTTGGTCATCTCCATGCCGTCGTACATCGACTCAAACGCATAGCCAGCGGTGAAGCCTCCGCCGTGAATCCAAACGTAGACGGGAAACGGGCCCTTGCCTTCAGGCGCCCAGATGTTGAGATAGAGGCAGTCTTCGCTGTGCTCGATGCCGGGTTCTCCGGCCTGCATAGCAGCAGCGGCATATTTGGTGGCGTCGCGCTCTCCTGTCCATGGCTTCACCGGGACAGGCGCGCGAAAACGGAGCGGCCCAACCGGCGGCTCGGCAAATGGAACGCCCCGGAATTGCAGCCCGCCGTTGGATTGCTCTCCACGCAACGTGCCCAATGGAGTGCGAACGATCGCAGGGGAAATATCGGCGAGCGACAACAGCGGCTCGCACCGCAGCGCCAACGCCGCAAGCCCTGCGTTGGCAATGAATCCGCGCCGCGAAAGCGGAAGTGTCTGCATTCAGGTGCTTCTCCGGCAAGCTGACCCGAGCATGTTTCCCAAACCTGCTTTGTGTCAGGGCACGACTTCAGTCGTGCCGAAAGAGGCCAATAAAATCGCGGGTTTTAACCCCTGTCGGATGAATGTCCAGACGTTGTGGCCTTTTATGAAACACACTCTACGAAAACTATACGCGACCAGATCCCGCGCTCATGCCCGCATCCATTCGGGAAGGCCGGAGGCTATAGCGGCACGAACAGCCTCAGACAATTCTTCGCGCGTGGCAAAGTCGGCCGGCAATACCGGCGGGTGAAAAACGATGTGCGCGGCGCCGGGGCGGATGCGCTGGCTTCCTTTGGCCATCAGGCTTTCCGTGCCGAAGATGGAGACGGGGATGCACGGCGCGCCGGTTTGCATGGCGAGAAAAAACGGGCCTTTCTTGAAGGGCAGCAGGCGGCCATCCGGCGAGCGCGTGCCTTCAACGAACGTGGTGATGTGGATGCCTTTCGCGAGGATGCGCCGTGCGGCGGCAACGCTTTCCTGCGCGCCGGATGCACTGCCGTCGCGGCTGACGGGAATAAACTCGCCGAGTTTGAGGGCGAAACCGAAGACAGGAACCTTCATGAGCGACTTCTTGAGGAAGGCCGAGGTTCGGCCGGGAATGCGCGGCAGCAATGCCGGCGGATCGAGATTGGAAACGTGGTTGGCCATGAAGATGCAGGCCGTGTTGGCGGGGACATTGTCCTGCCCCGTCGCCAGAATGCGAATTCCAATGAGGCGATAGCCGATGCGAACGATAGCTTGGGACCAGTTGTAAAGAGGCAGTGCATTGCCGGTAATCATGGCCCAGGGAATGCAAACGATCGCCGTGGGAATGCCGAGGACGATCATCGTGGCCAGCAGTGCGAGTGCACGAATCATGCGCGGTTGTCTCCCTGGCTGCCAACGGGAAAAAGATCCGCTGAAAACCGTTCCCTGAGGCGCGCGGGAAGCTTTTCATAGATGCCGTCAAAGGCGCCATTGGAAAGAATGGCCACTACGTCGTCCGGTTCGAGCTGGGGTGCGATGGCGTCGACAATGGCGTTTCCATCGGGGTGCAGTTCGGCCTGTGCGCCTTGGGCGTGCAGGGATTCGATGACGTCCTCGGGGTGCAGGCGCTCGGCGTCTGGAATGCGCTGCTGCTGATAAACACCGGCGAGTACGACGCGGTCGGCGAGGCTCAGGCTGGCTACGAGATCGGATTGAAGCACCTTGCGGCGAAGGGTGTTGGAACGCGGTTCGAGCACGGCCCACAAGCGCGACTGCGGATAGACGGAACGCAGCGCGCGCAGCGTTTCGCGAATGGCCGTTGGGTGGTGCGCGAAGTCGTCGACGATGGTGATGTTGTTGATGACGGCGCGAACTTCAAGGCGACGCTTGACGCTCTTGAAGCTGGCCAACGCGGACTGAATCGACTCCTTGCCGATGCCAAGGCCGGATGCAAGTGCTGCCGCAGCGGTGGCGTTGAGCGCGTTGTGTTCGCCGGCGAGTTGCATTTCAAGCTCGGACCAGAGAGCGCCCTCATGCCAGACCTCCCAGCGCGTGAAGCCTTCTTCATGGCGCAGGTTGCGGATCTGCCAGCCGGCGGCTTGAGAAAAGCCGTAACGCTCAACGCGGCACAGCGCAGGCTTCAGGCATTCGGTCACATTATCGCTGCCATCGTAAGCCACAATGAGCCCGCGCCGCGGCACCAGGTTCACCAGCCGCTTGAAGGCCGTCTTCACTGCTTCGAGATCCGCATAAATATCGGCATGATCGAATTCGACGTGCGTGAGGATGAGTGCGTCGGGAAAGTAGTGCAGAAATTTTGGGCCCTTGTCGAAGAAGGCGGTGTCGTATTCATCGCCTTCAACGATGAAGGTGCGCGTAGGGCGCAGTTGGAAGCTGGTGGCGAAGTTCTCCGCTACGCCGCCGATGAGGAACGATGGCTCGCGCTCGGGATCGATCTTCGATGCGACCTGGTAGATCCACGCCAACATGCTGGTGGTGGTCGTTTTTCCGTGTGTGCCTGCAACCACTAACGACTCGCGACCGGCGAGAAATTCCTCGTGGAGCAGCGCGGCCATGGAAGTGAAAGGGATGCGCCGATCGAGCACATACTCGACTTCAGGATTGCCGCGGGAGAGCGCATTGCCGATGACGACCAGGTCAGGCGCGGGCGAGAGATTGGATTCGGCGAAGCCTTCGAGAATCGGAATGCCGAGCGAGTGAAGCAGATCGCTCATGGGCGGATAGGCTGCCTTGTCGGAGCCGGTGATGCGATGGCCTTGCAACTGGAGCAGGCCGGCGAGCGAAGCCATCGCCGTGCCGCAGATGCCGCTGAGATGAATGTGACGGGATGCTTGCATAGGTGTCAAAGAATTACCGCGGGTTGCAACAGGTTCAATTCGGCCTGACTGGCGGCGTGCAATTCAGCCTCGACGCCAAACGTGAGCGTGACGTTGGAGCAGGAGACATGGCCGCTGCGCAGGCCGATGGCGATCGGCCCCTGGAAATCGTCGAGCACACGCAATATCACTTCATCCAAGAGCTCGGGCTGCGTGCCTGGTGAGTGGCAGTCGAGCATTTCGCCGAAGACGATGCCGCGCACCTTGTCGAGTTTGCCTGCCTCGCGCAACTGCCACACCATGCGATCGATCTGGTAGGGCTTTGTGTTTACGTCTTCAAGAAAGAGAAGCTTGCCTTCGGTTTGAGGCTCGTAGGGCGTGCCGAGTAACGCGACCAGAATGCTGAGGCAACCGCCATAAAGAGTGCCCCGCGCGCGCCCTGGATGCAGGGTTCGCAATCCTTCCGCCGCACCGACGGAGTAGGTCTGCCCCTTGAGCGCCGCTTGCAGACTGGGGAGATGGACACCGTCTTCGCGCGCAAAATCGGCAGCCAGCATGGGCCCGTGAAAAGCGGGCAGTTGAATCTGGTCAAGCAGCCAGAGATGAACCGCGGTGAGGTCGCTATAGCCGATGAAGGGCTTGGCGCTTTCGGCGATCAGGTCCAGATCAAGCGCATCGAGCAGGTAGTTGGAGCCGTATCCGCCGCGCGTTGAAAAGATGGCGCGCACCTCATCGTCGGCAAAGGCATGGTGGAGATCGCGCAGGCGCATCTCCGGTGTTCCGGCAAAGTAGAGCGGGCCGCGCGTGAGAATGTGGTCGGCGGCCTGCGGGGCATAGCCGAGGGCGCGCAGAGCTTCCATTCCGCGGTCGACGCTGTGAGGCTTCGGGGTGGAGGCCGGTGAGACAACTGCAACGAGAGCATCGCTGGGGACTGTGGAGGGCTTGAGCAGGGCGGTCACGCGTAGAAGGCCTCTCCCCTGGCTATAAGAGTAGCGGGACCGGTAAGCCGCAACTCGGCGCCGGGGCCTTCCCAGTTCACGGTCTGCAAACCGCCGGGGGCCAGAACGCTGAGGGGCGAACGGCATCCCATGAAAGCGCGCGCGGCTGTGGCGGAGGCGGAACTGCCGGTGCCGGAAGAAGAGGTTGGGCCAACGCCGCGTTCGAAGATGCGAATCTCGATCTGGTCGGGGCTGACGATGCGGACGAATTCGACATTGGTCTGCTGCGGGAAATCGGAGTGGACGCAGATTTCAGAGCCGATGACATGCCATGGCTTGCCGGCGACGGCAAATTCGGGGTTGTCGGCAATGATGACGAAGTGCGGGTTGCCCGTGTTGACTTCGATGCCGACAACGCGGATGCCGCCACCGGTCGTGACGGTGTGAGGTTGGAAAGCAGGAATCCCCATTCCGGTGGTGACTTCCACTGTGAAGCCGGCGGATGCCGTGAGGGCATTGATCTGGCAAACGCGCAAGCCCGCGTCGGTGGAGATTTCAAGCAGATCGCCGGGCTGTGAGCGAAGCACATGAGCCATCCACGCGGCCACGCAGCGGGTGCCGTTGCCGCTGATCTCGGCGATGGAGCCGTCGGCATTGTGGAGCCGGATGCGGCCGGATTTGGGGCCGGTCCAGGCAAAAAATTCCACGCCGTCCGCGCCGATGCCGGTGTTGCGCATGCAGAGGCGGCGTGTGAGTTCCAACCAGTTATAGCCACCGGCATCGTCTTCGGTGACGATGAGAAAGTCGTTGCCGCAGGCGTGGGCTTTCGTAAAGGGGATCAATCGTCCTCCGGATCGCGAAAGGTAAACAGCTTGTCGATGTCGGGCCTGGCGTTCAGGTCCTCACGCAGGCGAAGATGCTGGCGCTTGGTGGCTGCGAGCGGAAAACTGATGCGCTGAATTTCGCCGATGGTGTCGGTCTGAATGTCGGTGAGGCGCTGGCCGATGTGGTCCATCGCGTCAAGAACCGACTGGAGCATTTGCGGCTGATCGTGACCGCGCACCTCGTAGGTGACCGGGTAACTCTTGAGGTTGGCGCGCTGCTCCAGGAGGCCTACGAATGCAAGCGCGACGATCACAATGAGGGCTCCGACAGACGCGGCCAGGTAGAGGCCGGCGCCGCAGGCCATGCCGATGGAGGCGACGACCCAGATGCTCGCGGCGCTGGCAAGCCCGCTGACGCGGGAGCGATTGTGAATGATGAGGCCAGCGCCCAGGAAGCCGATGCCTTGCACGATATTCGAGGCCACCTGGCCTTTGTTGCTGCCGATTTCGCCCGCCAAAACCGGAGACAAGAGCGTAAAGAACGCTGCGCCCATGCAGATGAGCAGATTAGTGCGAACGCCTGCGGACTTGCGGCTGAGCTCACGCTCCAGGCCAATCGCACCACCCAGCACGCTGGCCAGCAGCAGCCGGCCAATGGTGCCGTTGACCACGACCATCTGCTCCAGCATATTGAAGCTGAAGGGCTGCGCGAACTGTGGCAGAGCTGTGGTCATTGAAGTTCCTTGAGCGATGCTACCACTGAGTCCGCGCGATTGTGGAGGCGAGTTGCAGCGGGAGTACCGGAGACGTAAAGCATGACCGAGGGCTGGCCGGGGGCTGAGAAGCGGCGATAGGCGGTGAGGCCGGCGGGATGGTTATGCACGGCCTGGTCCACTTCGTCGCCGTCGAAAGCCAGCACGAGAGAGGCATGGGCAGCCGGAGCGGCGAGTGCGTCGCGATAGACTTCGAGGTCGCTCTCGTTGATGGTCTGGCGCAGGGGAATGCCGGTGAGAGCCACGATCCGCGGATCGGTAGAGGTGATCGTGAGCAGCACACCGCCGGGCCGCTCAGCGAGCAGTGCGCGCAGGACGGGCGGGATCTGGAGTTCATAGGGGCGATGGGCCTCGTTGATTTTTGTGCCCTCGACGTAGACCAGCGGATGCTCGCGCAGCATTTGAATTGCATTGAGCGCGACAATGGCAAACAAAACCGCTGCCGTGTAATTGGCCCATTTGGATTGGGAAGGGAGGGGCTTGAACTGGCGCACGGCGGCGATACAGAAGTGCGCGGCGAAGCCCAGGCCAACGGCGAGCCCGGGCAGCAGCTCGATTCCGTAGCGCAAGTTGTAGTAGGAGTGCGGCCACCAGACAGGAAGAAAGATGGGCACCGAGCCGTACGCGACGGAGTACGTGTAGAAGGGAACGGGGAGGGCCAGCAGCAGTGTCCACGCAAGGGCGCGCCGGCGTGCTGTAAGCCAGGCCCACGCTGCGCCCAGCATGCTCAGCACCAGCAGGGTGTTGCCCCAGGCGGCGGCAGCGGCGTCCAATTCCGTGGCCTTGATGTAAAAGATGAGCGAGACCCACGGATTGTGCCAGCCGGGATGCGGCGGGAATCCCGGCGCGGAGGTACGTAATTCAATGGCCTTCGCAGAATAAGGACCGCGAGCAAAAAAGAGCCAATCCCCAAAGGCCGCGGAGTTGTAGATAAACCATGCGACCGGCGCAGCCGCCACCAGAAAGCTCGCCATCCAGAACGCGCGTGAGTCCAGTTGACGGCGCCGGGCAAGCGTTGTGCCGATAGCGACCCATGCCAGAAACGCCATGATCCAACCGTCGTAGCGCGTAAAAACGGCAGCCACAAGCAACACGGCGATCAGCCAGAACAGACGGCTGTTTTGCTTTGTGTTTGCGTCCAGGCCGGAGCGCCATTCGACAAGACAGACGGTTATCCAGATCATTTCGCAGACAAAGAGCGGCTCGGTCATGGCCGTGGTCTGGAGATAAAGCAGGTTGGGATTGGTGGCGAAGAAGGCGAGCGCGATTGTGGCCGCCGCGGGAGCCAGCCAGCGGCGTGACAGGCGATAAATTCCGGCGCATGCGGCCAGGTATGCCAACGCCGACGATGGAACTCCCGCGAATCCGTCCGCCCACCAGCTATACACCTGAACAAAGGGGATGAAGAGAATGTGCGGCAGCGGCAGCCATACCGAGCCGAGTTGCGAGAAGCGCGGCTGGTGCGAATCGAAGACGCGGCGCGCAATATGGAGATGAGCGACGGCATCGCCATAGTTGAGCCACGTGCCGTTCCGCCCTCCCCACACAATTGCGACCAACGAGGCTGCCGCACACGATGCCAGTACCGCCAACCATTCAATTTTTGCGATGGTCGTGCGCGAACTGGCCTGGTGCGGGTTAGAGCTATCAGTCAAGGTGCGTCAACTCGCGGAACACGATGAAGCGGTCGTCGATTTCCTTGCGGGAGAGCTGCTGGAGGCGTTCGGTTCCAAAGCGCTCGCACGCATAGGAGCCCATGACACTGCCGTAGAACATGGCGCGGCGGAAGACGGCGGGTGTGAGTTCGGGCTGCGATGCGAGGTAGCCGAAGAAGCCGCCGGCAAAGCTGTCGCCTGCGCCGGTGGGGTCGACCACTTCTTCCAGCGGCAAGGCCGGCGCGCGGAATGCGTGGTCCGCAGTTTCCCCTTTTGGATCGAAGCTGTGGCTCGAGAAAAAGGCCGTCGCGCCGTATTCGCCGTGCTTGACGATGAGCGTTTGCGGTCCCAGCGCGAGCACGCCGCGCGCGGCCTGTACCAGGTTGTTGTTGCCGGCCAGCATGCGGGCTTCCGTGTCGTTGATGAGCAAAATGTCAAGGCCCTTGAGCACTTGGAGCAGCGCTGGGCGATGGTCTTTGATCCAGTAGTTCATGGTGTCGCCGGCCACCAGTTTTACGTCGGGCATGGACTCGCGCACACGGCGCTGCAGCACGGGATCGATGTTGGCGAGGAAGAGAAACTCGGAGTCGCGATAGGCCTCGGGAATTTTGGGCTCGAAGGAGGCAAAGACATTCAGGTCGGTGATGCGGGTTTTGGCTTCGTTCAGGTTTTCAAGGTAGGAGCCTTCCCAGAAGAAACTCTTACCGGGGGCGTGCTCGATGCCGCGGGTGTCGATGTGACGGGCATTGAAAACGGCCTCCTGCTCAGGGCCAAAGTCCTCGCCTACAACGGCGATGACGCGCACATCGGTAAAGAAACTGGCAGCCAGGGAAAAATAAGTCGCCGCGCCGCCCAGGCAACGGTCTTTGCGGCCTGCCGGGGTTTCAATTGAATCGTAGGCAACGCTGCCCACTACGGTTATAGCCATTGAGGTTCCTCTTTTCTTTGTAGTATTTCTTTACCAATTCCTGGATGCACCGCAAGTTCTGCTACCATCCCAAATACTTCCCAAACAGCAATCCCACTTTTCCCTTCGTCGCAGCAGGAATCGCGTCCGGCTGCGTGAGGACGGCGTACTTCGCAGCCGAGGCGCAGGCGCAGGTGCGCTCGGTGGGAAGAGCCGCGACCGCAGCTCTTACCACCTGAGCCGCGTTCTCCGCATTCCGATGCAGTACGGCAATGATCTCTTCGATGGTGACGGAGTCGTGGCCTTCGCGCCAGCAATCGTAGTCGGTGACCATGGCTACGGTGGCGTAGCAAATCTCGGCTTCGCGGGCCAGCTTGGCTTCCTGCAGGTTGGTCATGCCGATTACGTCAGCGCCCCAACTGCGATAGAGGTTCGATTCTGCGCGCGTCGAGAATTGCGGGCCCTCCATGCAGATATAAGTGCCGCCCAGCTTGCCGACGACACCCACCGTGGCGCAGGCATCGACAGCGGCCTTGGCCACCGTGGCGCACACCGGATCGCCAAAGGAGATGTGGCCGACAATGCCTTCTCCGAAGAAGGTGGAGCTGCGATGAAAGGTGCGGTCGATGAACTGGTCGGGAACGACAAAGTCGGTGGGCTTGTGCTCTTCCTTGAGCGAGCCGACGGCGGAGACGGAGAGAATGCGCTCGACGCCGAGTTTCTTGAAGGCGTAGATGTTGGCGCGGAAGTTCAACTCCGACGGAAGAATGCGGTGGCCGCGGCCGTGACGGGCCAGAAAGGCGACTTTTCGGCCCTCCAGTTCGCCCAGCACGAAGGCGTCGGAAGGAGTGCCAAAGGGCGTCTCCACTCGCTCTTCGCGCACGTTGGTGAACCCAGGCATGGAATAAAGCCCGCTGCCGCCGATAATGCCAATCTCCGCTTGCGCCAATGATCGCTCCTCTTCCGCGGGCAATCGATTGGCCCACGCGCCTGTATTCAGCAAACATCTCAGTATAAAGGGCGGCCGCGCCGAGGACCGAATGCAATGGATGAAATGCCAGGCCTGTGCCGTGCAAGTCAGTTATCAGGCGTGGGCTATCGGGTCTATATTGGTCCGTAACCGAAATCGAAGAGCAGAAATAAGGAACCGAGCGAGATGACACCCGAGCTTAGCTTGTTTTTCTTCAGTGCGGATTCCGCTGAGCGGCACGACGATCGATACCGTCTGCTCTTCGACGCCGCAAAGTTCGCCGACGAGCACGGCTTCACCGCCGTGTGGACACCGGAACGGCACTTTCAGCGCTTTGGCGGACTCTATGGAAGCCCCACCGTGACGGGGGCCGCGCTGGCGGTTCTAACCAAACACATCGGCATCCGCGCCGGCAGCGTGGTTCTGCCTTTGCAAGACCCGCTGCGGGTGGCCGAGGAGTGGGCCATGATCGATAACTTCTCGAACGGGCGGGTTGGCATTGCGGCAGCTTCCGGCTGGCATGTGAACGATTTTGTGCTTGCGCCCCTCACCTACAAGAACCGTTACGAGGATATGTTCGAGAAGATCGCGCTGATCCAGAGGCTATGGCGGGGGGAAAAGGTCTCACTGCCGAACGGAGCGGGGATCGCGACCGAAGTTGGCATACTGCCTGCGCCCATTCAAAAAGAGCTTCCCCTCTGGCTGACAGGTCAGTCGGACGACACATTTCTTCAAGCCGGGAAGCTTGGGTTCAACGTTCTGACCGCCAACTTCGCGCTCAGGCACGACCTGGCGGAGTTCGTCCGAAAGGTAAGGATTTATCGGGAGGCGATGCAGGCCCGCCATGGCCGTCGCGGTCACGTCACGTTGATGGCTCATACGTTTGTCGGCGAAGATCGTGAGGCGATCCGGACGATTGCCCGGCCGGCCCTTACTCGCTATCTCAAGGTCAATATCGAGATGCAGAAGGACCATTCCGCGGGCAAGCGCGACGAGCATGGCTTTTCTCACCTCAACGACCGGGAAAGCGAAATCATGATCAGAACCCAGGTGAACAACGACCTGCAGAGCCCGTTGAGTTTTGTCGGGACCCTGGAACATTGCGCCGAGCAGGCCCAACTTCTGCGCGAAAGCGGCGCAGACGAGATAGCCTGCCTGATCGACTTTGGGATTGGGCACGAAGACGCGATGGCCAGCCTGCGACGGTTGTCCACGCTGATCGGGAGTTGAGCAAACCGGAGTGGCAGTGGAAGGCCAAGCTCCGGAGAATGCGTGAAAACCCTTGCAATCACTGTGCGTAAGGCGCGCGGAATGTTACAACAGTTGTGCATGGTCAAGCGCACAAAACCGGGAACCGAGCCGCAGCCGGGACAAACCATCAGCCTGCGAACGCTCGGGGAGTATTTAAACCTCTCTCCGGCGACAATCTCGCTGGTGCTGAACAACGCGCCGGGCGTGCGTTCCATTCCTCAGGAGACCCGCGACCGGGTGACGGAGGCGGCGGCCAAGTTCGACTACAGGCCCAGCTTTTATGCGCGTTCGCTGCGCAAGCGGCAGACTTTTTCGATCGGCGTGCTGGTGCCGGACCTGAACGATCACTATGCCACGCAGGTGCTTTCGGGCATGGAGGAGTTGCTGATTGAGGAAGGTTACTTCTATCTGACGGCCAGCCATCGTCGCAAACCGGACCTGATTGAGGAGTACCCGCGCCTGCTGCTTGACCGCTGTGTGGAGGGGTTCATCCTGATCGATACCGTGCTGGAGCACAGCCTGAAATTGCCGGTGGTCGCAGTGGCCGGGCATCGCAAGTTCGAGGGCGTGACCAATGTTGTCTTAGACCAGCGGCGAGCGGCTGAGCTTGCCCTTCGCCACCTGGTTCAACTGGGGCACCGGAAGATTGCGTTCATGCGCGGAGGCAGCCACAGCTCCGACGCCGACGAGCGCTGGGAGTGCCACATGGCGGTGGCGAGGGAATTGAAGCTGGAAGTTCTTCCGGAGCTGACCGTGGATATCAAGCTGCGGGTTTCGACGCCGGAGATGGGGTTTGGGCCGGCGGTAGAACTGATCAATCGCGGTGTCGATTTTTCCGCGCTGGTCTGCTACAACGATGTGTCCGCGTTCGGGGCGATCCGGGCGCTTGTGGATCACGGATTGAAGGTGCCGGAGGATGTTTCGGTGGTGGGGTTCGACGATATTCAGAGCGCGGCCTTCCACAACCCGAGCCTGACCACGATTCGCCAGCCGCTGAATCAGATGGGCAGTGTGGCTGCGCGCATTCTGCTGCAGCGGATTCGGGGGCAGGCGACGTTTCCGGATTCTGTGCCAATTTTGCCGGAACTCGTGATTCGGGAGTCGACTTGTCCGCCAGGACCGCGTCGCGGACGCGGCAAGCGTGGCTGAGCAGCGTCGCGCGGACGCGCATTTGTGCTATCGATCCATGTATCCATGGCTGTTTTTGTGGCTAGGTCTCTGACGGTTCGGTTTTGTACCAGTTCCCTCCCCCATCCTTTCGACTTTTTTCTGTCAAAAGGGTGGGAAACCTCAACTCTCGACCAGCCCGTTCATCAGGAGCATCGTGACTTGCGTTGCAAGGTACATCTGCAATGAACGCTGTGTCGGACGCACCGAAAATGCTCCGTGCCCCGTTCTTGCGATTTTTTCTATTTCAAGGGCGGGAAACCTAAACCCTAAACCAGCCCGTTCATGAGGAGCGAAGCGCAGCGGAGCCAAAAGCCTGCCCTGAGCCTGCCGAAGGGAACCTGCCTTTGTGTTTCTGGTGCATGATTGGGAAGCCTCAAGACTGTTTGAGGTCCCGATCAATCGAGGTTCAATTCGAGTCGACGATGCCTTGCAATTTTGAAGAAATCTCCTGCGCTGTGATGGCCTGTTCCTGGGTGGCCTGCGCAATCTGAACCACGGTATTGCGAATGTTATTGATTTCCGACACGATTCTCGCCATCGCGCTCTGAGCGTCGTTTAATTTGCTTTCCGTCTGATGCACCTGGCCCTGTCCCTGCTCCATCATCCCGATGTTTTCCCGCACCGAGATCTGGATTTCGCCGATCATGGCGCCGATTTCCTGTGTGGATTTGGTGGTGCGTTCGGCAAGATTGCGGACCTCACCGGCCACAACCGCGAATCCCCGCCCCTCGGTTCCAGCACGAGCCGCCTCGATGGCTGCATTCAACGCAAGAAGATTGGTTTGGTCGGCGATCTCCTTGATGGTACTCACAATTTGTCCAATTGCCTCAGACCTTGCGCCGAGCGCGGTCATCTTTGCCGTGGTCTGGCTCACCATTCCGGTTACGCTGCTCATGCTGGAGCGGGTCTCGGTGAGGATTGCGGCGCCGGCCTCGGTTTCACCCTGCATGGTCTCAGCCGAGGTGGAGGTCAACGAGGTTTCCCGCGCAACCATCTCGATGGCGGTTCCAATGGCGTTCATATCCCTTGAGAGTTCGGCAATGCGATCCTCCAGCATCTCGCGGCGGGCGTCACTTGCTTTCTGCAGCCTTTCCGCGTGCAGTTCGACGCTTACGTCCTGGAAACTGGCCATGAAACACTTCAGCCGGCCCGGATTCTGGCTGTCCCAGATTGGGAAGATCTTGGTCTTGAAGGTGATGTCGCCGACGGGGATGGGCGCATCGTGGACTTTCGTCCTGCCCGACGCCAGGTCCGCCAGGATACGCCGGATGCGGTCAGGGTCTTTGTGAAACTGGTGAATGCTGTGGAATTCAGCGTTGTTCACATCCACTCCCCGCCGAAACCCGCTGTTCATCTCGCCTGCCAGGCGCTTGAACGTCTGGCGCGCAGTTTCGTTCATGTAAAAGATCTTGTTATCCGGGGTGGTGTCGGCAAGCATGATCACGTTGTCCGCGTGGTCGAGCATGGCGCGCAAGGTGGATACGTCGTCTGCCGGGCTGATTTCAGCCGCTTTGGTCTTTTTGAAGTTGAACACTGAATACCCCGTTCCGTGGCGTCAATTCCTGCTGGTGCGACTCACTCTTACTTCATCGGCGGCGCTGCTTTTTCCATCGATTGTTTTTGCGGTTCCTCCGCGGCGACGATTCTACGTATGGTCCGCCCAGCCGGGATCGAGCCGCGTACGGTCCGTCCCAGGGGTGGGCGCGCCGGGGAGGCGGCTCTATGGAGGTTGGGAAAATTGAGATTATCTTTTGCGGGAGGGGGCTTGCGGAGTTACCCTTATTGCAACCGCACAATACAGCCGCGACGCCACTGGACGCCGGGACTGCACCTTTTTCCGCACAAAGGAGACCCATGTCTACTGAATATCGCAATTTTCTTGCTCTTTCGTACGAAGAACTGGAAGAACTCAACCTGACCGCCAAAGCCGAGCGCACCAGCCGCGTTCCGGCCGACGCAATTCGCGAGAAGCGGCTCAAATATCTGACCGATGAAAAACGCATCAAGGCCGTGACCGTGTTGTTCTCTGACCTGGAAGGCCGGCTTCATCTGCTGGACTACGACAAAAAGTTCCTGCTGGGCGCGTATGAGAACCTGACATTCGATGGCTCTTCGATTCGCGGGTTCACGGCGCAGAAGGAAAGCGATCTGCGCCTGGGCATTGACTGGAGCGCCTTCTACTGGGTTCCGGCCGACGTGTTCGGAACCGGCAAGGTGCTGGTGTTCGGAACGGTGCTGGACAAGGACGGCACGGCCTACACGGGCGACCTGCGCGGGGTACTGAAGAACTACTCCGACAAGCTGTTCGCGGAGAAGACCTACACGCTGAACGCGGCCACGGAGATCGAGGGTTTCCTGTTCGCGGGCAAGGATGCCGAGCAGAAGTACCACGAGACAGGCAAGTTCGAGTTCATCAACACGGGCGGGTATTATCACGTGCTGCCGCTCGATCCGCTGCGCCAGTTCATCGACACGGCGGCTGAAGTACAGCGGGCGATGGGCTTCCAAAACGAGAAGGACCATCCAGAGGTTGCGCCCAGCCAGTTCGAGATCAATTATGGATACTCCGAAGTGGTAGCGGCGGCGGACCAGATCCAGCTTTACAAGCTGCTGACCCGGCAGATCGCCAACAACATGGGCTACACAGCCTGCTTCCTGCCCAAGCCCGTCGTCGGCGTCAATGGCAGCGGCATGCACACCAACGTCTCCGTTTCCAGCGGCAAGACCAACCTCTTCTGGGATGAACAGGGCGAAGAGCAGCTTTCGAAGTTTGGATGGGACTTCCTTGACCGCATCCTCACCCATGCGCTCGATCTTTGCCTCATCTTCAACCCCAGCGTCAACGCCTATCGGCGGCTGGACCCGCATTTTGAAGCGCCGAATCAGATCCGCGCCTCGGCAGTCGACCGCGGCGCCATGGTTCGCGTGCCCATCGGCAACCACCGGTCCATGAGAACCGAGGTCAGGGCCGTGGCGCCGGACGCCAACCCATACTTGTCGCTCTACGGCATCTTCAAGACCGGCATCGACGGCGAGATTTCAGGCGCCGAAGACCTGCGCGCCGGTGGCCGCTATCTGCCGGACAACATCCAGAAGGCAATCGAGGATTTCAAATCTTCGGAATGGATCTCAAAGATTCTGGGCGACGACGTGCAAGGGCGCTATGCCGATCTGAAGCAGGCTGTGGCCAACCGCTCTCCGCGCGAACTCGGAACCATAGTGAAGGGCTCGGAAGTGCAGTTCCACCACGCGGTTTACAACCAGTCGTTGTGGAACTTGTTCTAGACTGACCGGCTCGAACAGCGTCAAGAACAAACGACAGCAGGAGCGACACGGGGCGCGCCGCTCCTGCTGCGTTTGCGGTTGACAATGCCCGACGCATTCACTTCACCGCTACGTTTACGGAGACGGGGCTGTAAGATCTGAGAACGGTCCCCTATGCAACTGGAATCCATCAATACTGGAGTCGAGCACGAGGCTGCCCTCAAGGAAATTGAGCGCCTCTGGGACGCCGAGGAAGGCACCGCAGAGGGGGATCACCTGGGGATTCTCGGGACTCCGGTCGAGGCCTGCGAGGAGTCGCACTTCGACCCGGGGACCAGGATGGGTTGTGAGTAGGGTTTCAATCAACGGCGTGTTGGCAGGCGCCGCTGCTGGAACTCTAGTTCGATGACCGCTTGGATTGGTAGTCTCCCAGATCTCAAAAGCGAGACCTGGGGCACCCGGCTTAGGTTCCCTCCGATCCACATTGCCGGCATTCCGCCGCCCCCTTCACCCTTTCCTGATGGCTCCCTTATACCCCATGTGTTAAAAGCTAGAGAACAGGGTTGAACGGAACGACCAGGGGAACCGGGTAGAAATAGGAGTCGCAACTGCCCGCGAAGCCATACCCAGCCTCCGCAAGAACTCTGAATCTGTGCCAAGGAAAGCCGCAGTCCCATGGACGCCAGTCAACCAGTGGAGATGGATTCGCTGTTCGGAGACTATCCGCTCGACAAGGCGTTCGACGAGATGCGCGAACCCAACGGGGATGTGCGCCCGCATTACCGTGCGCTGGCTGAGACGCTGGCCCGCCTTCCGCAAGAAGAGCTGCAGCGGCGCAAACAGTCGGCGGAGATGTCCTTCCTGACCCAGGGCATCACGTTTACCGTCTACGGGCGCGACGAGGGCACCGAGCGCATTTTTCCTTACGACCTGCTGCCCCGCCTGGTGACGGCAGCGGAGTGGGATCGGATTGAGCGCGGCCTCATCCAGCGCATCACAGCGCTCAACGAATTCCTGCGCGACGTCTACTCCGATGCCAAGATTCTGAACGACCGCGTAGTCCCGCGCGAGCTGGTTTATAGCTGCAAGCACTACCGGCGGCAGATGCGGGGCCTTCAGGTTCCGCGCAACGTCTACATCGCGGTGGTGGGTTCCGATCTGCTGCGGCTGAACACGGGCGAGTTTGTCGTCCTGGAAGACAACCTCCGCGTGCCCTCGGGCGTGAGCTACATGCTCACCAACCGGCGCGTGATGAAGCGGACATTCCCGCAGCTGTTCCACAGCTACGGCGTGCGTCCCATTGAGCATTATCCGCAACTGCTGCTGGCAACCCTGCGGTCGCTGGCGCCGGAAGGACGGCCCGAGCCGAACATCGTTCTGCTCACGCCCGGCGTGTTCAACTCCGCTTACTTCGAGCACACCTATCTCGCGCGCCAGATGGGCATTGACCTGGTCGAGGGCCGCGACCTGGTCACGCACGACAACATCGTCTACATGCGCACCACCGACGGGCTGAAGCGCGTGGACGTGATCTACCGCCGCGTGGACGACGACTTCAGCGATCCGCTGATCTTTCGCGGCGATTCATCGTTGGGCTGCTCGGGGCTTTTCAATGCCTACCGCGCCGGCAATGTCACAGTGACCAACGCCTTCGGCACCGGCCTCGCCGACGACAAGGCAGTTTACGCGTATGTGCCGGACATTATCCGCTACTACCTGAACGAAGATGCAATCCTCCCGAATGTGAAGACTTTTCTTCTGGGCGAAGATAAACAGCGGCAGCACGTATTGGCCAACCTCGACAAACTGGTGGTCAAGGCGGTGGGCGAGAGCGGTGGGTATGGGATGCTGATCGGCCCGGCATCGACGGCCCCCCAGCGCGAAGAATTTGCCCGCCAGATCGAAGCCAACCCACGCAACTACATTGCCCAGCCCACGCTGGATTTTTCCCGCGCTCCATGCCTTATAGGCAACCGGCTGGAACCGCGTCACGTGGATCTGCGGCCTTACGTTCTTTTTGGCGACAAGGTGAATATCGTACCGGGGGGATTGACGCGGGTGGCCCTGGAAAAGGGCTCGCTCGTGGTCAACTCCTCGCAAGGCGGGGGCAGCAAGGACACATGGGTTCTGGAATCGTAAGCCAACACGGGGTTCGGGAGAGTACGACGATGCTATCGCGCGTTGCCGACAGTCTCTACTGGATGAGCCGCTACCTGGAGCGGGCGGAGAACACCGTGCGTCAGCTCGACGTGACCATGGGCCTGATGCTGGATACGAGCGACACCAGCGCCGAGATGCGCTGGGAGCGGATGATGGTGTCTCTTGGAAAAGTGGCCGGCATGGAGTGGAACGGCGACCTCGATGCGATGGCGCGCAAGCTGGTGTTCGACAATATCAATGCGGCTTCGGTTACGTTTTGCGTAAACGGCGCGCGAGAGAATGCCCGCCAGGTGCGCGAAGAGATATCGAGCGAGCAATGGCAGCGGCTCAACCGGCTTTATCACCAGATGCACTCGCCGCACGCACAAGCTCAGTTTCGCTCCAGCATCAACGATGCGTTGGCATCCGTGATCGACGGCATTCACCTGTTCAAGGGCGTGAGCGACACCACGATGATCCACGGACAAGGCTGGCAGTTTATCCGCCTGGGCCGCTACCTGGAACGGGCCTATGCGACCGCGACGCTGCTTGAGGTTTATCAGCCTGAACTATTTCAGGAGCAGGAGCGCGAGAACAGCGGATACCAGTACCTGGAGCTGGTGGGGCTGTTGCGTTGTTGCACTTCATTCGAAGCGTACTGCCAGGTTTACACCGCCGATCTTTCCCCCGACCGCATTCTGGAGTTTCTCCTGCTCAATCGCGATTTTCCTCACGCGATTCGCTATTGCGTAGACGGCATTCGCCACGCCATCGAGTCCATTCAGCGCACCGGGGGACGCCGCCCTCCGGACGAGTTGACCGCCGTGATCGGCAAGCTTCATGCCATGCTGGGCTACACCACCATCGGCGAGATTCTGGCCGGTGACACGGGGATTTTCATGCACTCCATTCGCGAGCAGTGCATGAGGATTCACGAACTCATTTACCGCTACTATGTCCAATACTCCATTCAGTCCGCGCTGGCGATATAGTCAATCGATCAACCGGGGAAGAGCATGAATTTTTATTCCATACGGCACCTGACGCGCTTCCGCTACTCGCACCCCATCAGCGAGAGCATCATGGAGACGCGCATGAACCCGCGCTCCGACACCAACCAGCATTGCCTCACGTTCTCTCTTTCCGTCAGCCCGCGCTGCCGTGTCTTCAGCTATCGCGACCACCTGGGCAACAACGTGCAGCACTTCGACATTCCCGGCGAACACAATCAGCTCGTCATCGTTGCCGAGTCGGTGGTGGAGCAGCAGGTGCTGCCCGATGTGCCCGCGTTCCTCTCGCCCGACGCCTGGGGTGCTCTCGACGACCTGATCGAGGCCGGCGATTATTGGGAGATGCTGCTGCCGAGCCAATTCGCCGTGGAGACGCCGGCGCTCAAGCTGCTGGCTTCGCAGATGGGGGTTACGCGGCGGGACGATCCTCTGATGCTGGTGCAGGAATTGAATCAGCGGCTCTACGACTACTTCGAATATGAGCCGCGATCGACGCGTGTGGACTCGCCCATCGACGAAGCGATCGTCAGCGGCAAAGGCGTCTGTCAGGATTTTGCCCACACCATGATTGCCCTTCTTCGCCATGTGGGGATTCCTGCCCGGTATGTATCCGGCTATCTCTATCGGAGCCGCGAGGACCACGACCGCTCGACTCCGGACGCCACCCACGCCTGGGTGGATGCGCTGATGCCGCACTTGGGCTGGGTAGGCTTTGACCCGACTAACAACCTGGTCACGCACCATCGGCATATCCGCACCGCTGTAGGCCGGGATTACGCCGATGTACCGCCAACGCATGGGATTTTCCGGGGCAATGCAGAGAGCGAGTTGTATGTTGCCGTACACGTGGAGGCCGGCGACGAGCCACCGGCACTAGACCGCACGCTGCCCATCCCTGAGGACTGGAGCGTGCTCGTCGAGCGCGCTCAACAGCCTCCCAAAGTCAGCGTGCCCTTCATCGATTTGCAGCAGATGCAACAGCAGCAGTAGTCGTTTTGAAAGGGCACGACTTCAGTCGTGCCGCTAGGTGTACAGAAAAATTGTGGGCTTTAGCCCCCGAGGCAATACCCGCGCCACAGATGCCGATTGCGAAGCACTTTTTTGCTCGTTACCTTCGATTTATTGGAAGGAGGAAAGATTTTTGTTGAACAGTTGATCAATATCAGCCAAGATGGTAATCACTTGAATATGGTGCTTCCCCCCGAGACACCATTTCTGAAGCTAGATTCCGCGGCGTGGATCAACAGGGTCTGCGGGCACAAGTTCCCGAATAGAAGTGGCCACTCAAGATGCAAGCTCCGTCTTCGTTAGGCCTTGACGAATTCCAGGATAGCTAAAAACTCCAGGCACTGCCGCAAGCACGCCGCAGGCGCTTTTCAACACTTTCTCAGGAGGAGTAGCCGTGAAAAGATCCCTATGGGGATGGATGCTGTGTTGCATCCTCTCCGTCGCCACTTTAGCTTCCGCCCAGACCGCAACCACCTCACTCCGCGGCGTCATCAAAGACCCCAGCGGTGCATTGGTTCCGGGTGCCAGCATCACCCTGCTGGACAAGGCAAATGGCCAAACTTTGACCGCTACTGCAAGCGCTACCGGCCTCTATTCCTTTCCGCAAATTCCACCGGCCAAATACGACATCACGGTTACGGTCAGCGGCTTTGGGAGCCAGACCAAGACGGCTGAACTTCTTGTCAACCAGCCGGCAACCATCGACTTTACGCTATCCGTCCAGAGCAGTACCGTTACGGTCGACGTATCGGGAACGGCCCAGACACTGAATACGTCGGATGCGACCATGGGCGACTCGGTGAACAGTGAGCAGATTCAGGCGATGCCCATGGACGGACGCGATCCTATTTCGTTGTTGAGCCTTCAGCCCGGCGTGCTCTTTCTCGGCGAGACTATCAAGCTCTCCGACAAGACAACGCCCCAGAACCTGGATAGCCGGCAAGGCGCGGTCTCGGGCGCTCGCTCCGATCAGGGCAACGTCACACTGGATGGTGTGGACGATAACGACCAGGTCAACGGCTATGCATTTAATGGCGTCCTGCGCTCGACTCCGGACTCGACGGAGGAATTTCGCGTGACCACGTCGAACAGCAACGCCGACGCTGGACGCTCCTCCGGCGCTCAAATCTCTCTGATCACAAAGAGCGGCACAAACAAGTTCCACGGCGCGCTCTATGAATACAACCGTCCATCCAACACGGTTGCCAACGACTGGTTCCTTAAGGAACAGCAGTTGTCTTCAGGCCTTGATAATCGCCCCACAAAATACATTGTCAACACTTTCGGCGGAACTATCGGCGGCCCCATCTTCAAAGACAAGCTCTTCTTCTTCTACAACTACGAGGGGCAGCGTCTGGCCACCAATGAGACAGTTTCTGCCACCACACCTTCGGCTACGTTCCTGAATGGGCAAGTCGGCTACTTCGCGGCGGACGGCTCCACTGTAATGTTGACGTCGAGCCAGATCGCCCAACTGGATGCTGGTTGCACCCAATGCACAACACCGGGCGTCGACGCGGCGATGCTTTCTTATCTGGGTACCGAACCGGCAGCAACCGTGCTGGCCGGCGGCGATGGCATCAACAACGGAACAGTCAACTTCAGCTCTCCGGCGCCCAGCAGGCTGAATACAAATATCGGCAAGATCGACTATACGCCCAACGTTAAGAATCACATCTTTGTTCGCGGGAATCTGCAGAAGGATGTCGCCGCCGGCTCACAAAATCTGCCCAGCCAACCTGCGTCCAACTTTCTCGAGGACAACACCAAGGGCTTGGCGGCTGGCTACACCTTTACCCCAACATCGAACATGGTGAATGACCTGCGGTACGCGTATATTCGTCAGGGTTACTCAAGCGCCGGCATCGGCAAGGGCGACTATGTGGACGTTCGGTTTCTGCAGCAACCGACAGCTCAAACCCGCAGTTCGATTGTGAGCGTTCCGCTGAATACGATCGACGATACCCTCACCTTGACCAAGGGGACCCACTCGATTTCTGTCGGCGGCAACTGGCGCATGGTTCAGAACAACACCAGCAACGACACAAGTTCATTCAACGGCGCCAGCACAAACCCCTCCTATCTGAGTGCCAAAGGTGCGCCGGATCCGACGACCCTCGGATTGCCCCCCGTCGGACCTGGATATGGGACCTCCTTCGATTACGCTTATGCCACAATCGTTGGCGACGTGGCGGAGCGGAACGCCGTTGCAAACTACGTTGTCACAGGTCCCACGGCTGCAACCCTGCTAGCCGATGGCTCCTTCATTTCCAGGCATTTCAAGGCGAACGAACTCGAATACTTCCTCCAGGACGCCTGGCGCGTGCGCCCCAACCTGACAATCACGTTTGGGCTGCGGCACACTATCCTCCAGACTCCGTATGAGACCAAGGGCCAGGAGATTGCGCCGACGGTCGATACACACGAATGGTACCTGGGCCGTGGCGCGGCAGCTCGGGAGGGAACTGTGTATGAGCCCGATCTGTTCTTCACGCCCGTCGGAAAAGCCAATGGTAAGCCCGGATTCTGGCCAAAGCAGAAAATGAACCTGGCTCCACGCGTGGCTGTCGTGTACGCTCCCGGCACGAAGACTTCGATCCGAGCCGGTTTCGGAATCTACTACGATCACTTTGGAGAGGCGCTGACCAGCCGCTTCAGTACTCTAGGTTCCTTCGGCCTCTCCTCGCAATATGCGAGTGCCGCGAATACCGTCAATTATTCAACCGCGCCGCGCTTCACGGGACCGAACGACCTGCCCAACCTCCCCGTTCCGGCAGCTCCCGCCTCGCAGGCATACCCATACGATGTTCCAGACGGAACATTCGGAATCAACTGGGGTATCGACAACCACGTCAAGACGCCTTATGTCGAAGCGTTCAATTTCTCAGTTCAGCGTGAACTGCCAAGCGGGTTCCTGCTCGATGTTGCCTACGTCGGACGCCTCGGACGCCATCTCTTCCAGCAACTCGATCTGGCCGAACCCGTGGACTATAACGATCCCAAAGGGGCGGGCGATTACTTCGCGGCGGGGACCTTGCTCTCCAAGATCACTGACCAAAATGCCGGCGACCCAACCGCTACAGTCCAGCCGATCCAGTATTTCGAAGATGTTTTTCCGCAGATGCAAAACACCGACTATAACGGCGAGAGCGCGACTCAAGCCATCTACTCCGACGAGTGGGCGCCACAACGCTACACTTACGGCGAAACGGGAGCTCTCTACGATATTGACTTCGCCTGCGCCTACACATGCCCCAACGGCACGCTGTTCTGGAATACGCAATTCTCCTCTCTGATCTCCCTGGCCACAATCGGTATGAGTTACTACAACGGCCTGCAGGTTACACTGCGCCATCCTTCAAAGCATGGCCTGACCATGGACTACAGCTACAGCTATTCGCGATCCATCGACATGGGTTCGGACGCGGAGCGGTCGGCAACTTCCTACGGGGCCATTCAGAATGTCTGGTCCCCGTCGTTGAGCCGCGGTCTTTCCGACTTTGACACCAAACACCAGATGGTGGCCGACTGGGTCTACGCATTGCCATTCGGAACCGGCAAAGCGCTGCTCGGCAATTCCGGCAAGGCGGGCGACGCCATTTGGGGTGGTTGGCAATTTGCGGGATTAGGCCGCTGGTCGAGCGGACTGCCGTTCTCTGTGATCGAGCCCGGTTGGACAACCAACTGGGAACTGCAGGCTTGGGCTGTGCCTACTCAAAAGGTGGCGACTCACAAACATATTGAAGGCGGGTTGCCCCAGGTCTTTGCCGACGACGCGGCGATCAGCGCCGGTGTCCAAACCGGCTCGCCCATTCGACTGCCCTATCCAGGAGAAGCAGGGTCACGCAATTGCTTTAGGGGAGACGGAGTATTCGACGTCGATTCCTCCCTCAGCAAGAGCTGGAGCCTGACCGAGAGGACCAAATTGAAATTCGCCTGGGAAGTCTACAACGTCTCCAACTCAATTCGATTCGACGACGGCGCCGCCACATTCGGCAATGCACTTACCTACCCTGGCTTCGGCATCTACGGCAGCCGGCTTGGCGACCGCACCTTCCGCAGAATGCAGTTTGGGCTGCGGCTGGACTTCTAGTCAGCATCGGACGACTCGCAAGAAAGCAACAGGCTGGAGCGCAAGTTCCAGCCTGTTGCTTTTGTTGGAAATGTCTTGAAATCCTGTCAGGCGAGCTGCAATTCGATCTTCACCACCGAAGCCGGCGGGAAGGTGAAGCTCAACGATCCGGAACGCAGCGTCACATCCGCGGCACGGCTCTTCACCCGGTCAGGCTGCTCGAAGGTATTGTGGGCGTGGATGTCGCTGTCGGCCACAACCCAGGCTTTCGCGCTGGCCGCTTGCGCGCCGCGCAGCACGATCTCCGTTTCCCGCGGCTGGCTCACGTCGGGATTCACCGCAGTAAGTGTGAGCGTCTTTCCCTTCAGCGAAGCCGAACCCTTCAATCCCCAGAAACTCGCCGGTTTTCCATCGCGATCGTAGCGCACCGCGGGCGATGAGAACTCCGCGCGCAGCGCTGTTCCTCCCTGGTGCGCGGCATACATTTCAAAGACGAAGAAGTTTGGCGTGGTGGCGAACTTGTCCCCATGCGCAAGGAAGAGCGCATTGAGATTGTTGACCAACTGCGCACATGCGGCCATGCCCACCTTGTCGGCGTTGCGGTTGAACGTGTCGAGCGAAATGGCCGTCATCACAGCGTCGCGCACGGTGATCATCTGGCCCAGCAACTGCTCCGGTGAATTCTCAGTGCCGGGCTTGTACCAGGGGCCGTATTCGTCCACTACAAGCTTCACCTTGTGGTCCAGATCGTACTCGCCGAGCGCGGTCCAGTGATCCACGATGATGCCTTCCATGCGGTCGGTTTCTTTTGCCAGCTCGTACCAGTCGATGGGGTCGAACTGAAGCGCGTCGCCCTTTTCCGCGAACCAGTCGTCGGTTTTGCCGCGCGAGAGATTGGTGGCGTAGTGATGAACGCTCAGCCCCCAAACGCCGTGTGCATCGTGGCTGGGCTGGCCGTGGAAAAGCTTGTTGAAGAAGCCGCGCGTCCAGGCCTGCTCGTCGCTGTTGGGTCCCGAGGCAACAAAGCGCAACGGCACGCCATAGCTGGGAATCCACGTAGTGAAGCGCTTGAATTCGTTGGCGTAATCTTCGGGATCGAAGTTGCCGCCGCAGCCCCAGCTCTCGTTTCCTACGCCCCAGTAGCGCACGTTATACGGATCGGGCGAACCGTCGGCCTCGCGCGTCTCCGCCAGCGTCGTCGTGCCGCGCGGCGAGTTGCAATACTCCACCCAGTGGTCGAAGTCGAGCGGTGTGAGGCTGCGAACGTTGCCGGCGATGTAGGGCTCCGCGCCGCAGAGTTTGCAGAAGCGCACAAAGTCGTCCGTGCCGAAGGTGTTGGGCTCGAAGACCTGGGGGATGTTCTGCGATTGCAGAGCTTTTGGATGAGCGTCTGTCCAGAAGCTTGTGCGCCGCGGACGCTTGTTTTTTGGACCGATGCCGTCGCGCCAGTCGTAGCTGTCGGCAAAGCAACCGCCTGGCCAGCGCACTACAGGAGCCTTGATAGCGCGCATTTTTTCGATGATGGCGGAGCGCAGCCCGTGCTGGTTCGCGATCTTCGAGTCCTCGCCGACGTAGATGCCGTCATAAATCACAGAGCCCAGGTGCTCGGTGAAGTGGCCGTAGATCTCCGGCGCGATAGTGCCGATGGGTTCGTCGATCAGGATTTCGATGTGGCTGCCTGCCTGCTGGGAGAGAGCCGTGCGTTTGCCAAAGACAAGTGCCGCGGCGGTGGAGGCTGCGGCGGCTTTCAGAAAGCTGCGACGTTCCATTTCCTGCTCCTTGCGTGATGAACAATCTCGGCGCCAGGGCGCGACTTCACGGCTTGCGGGCGAAACGACCTGAGACCGCTCAAAGAATAAGTCAACCGGCATCAAACCGGCTCGAAATGCGCGAACATTTTCTGAAACTCGGCAATATTGGAGGGGATTTCGTACTGGCATACCGCCTCAAAACGCTTCCATAGCTCCAGAACAACCGGATTGGAATGTGCTCCGGCAATTGCTTCCAACGACACCCACTCGCGTTCAATCGCCGGTTGGAACGATCCCCGCATTTTCCACCATCAGGATTACGGTTCGTTCGGGAGCGCGGGTTCGGTGAACGGTTCCTCTGGGGACAACGAAACCCTGTCGCGGCGATAGCTCGACGATCCGGTCCTCCAGATCGATCAGCAGTTTGCCCTCGACCACATAGAAGAACTCGTCGTCCTCGTCGTGCTTGTGCCAGTGGTATTCGCCTTCGATAATGGCAACGCGCACCACGGATGCATTGACCTTGCAAAGAGTCTGGTTGAACCACTTGAATTCGCAGGCATCGGCGAGCGCCTTCTCGTCGATGATTTCGAGCGGCTGGTGCAGAGTGTTCAGGCGCGTTTCGTAGGGATAGCCGGTTACGGGCTTCGACATTCGGACCTCCTCTTGGTTCGCACTGCTTGTGCATGCATACCGATTCGACGGTATTGCTTCACCTTGGATTGGCGGAATTGCCCAACGCCGGCCTCCATGCGCCTGTGGCTTCCACGCGCGCATCCAGCACCCGCTGAAAACGGATCAGCGCTACCCACTGGCCCTGGTCTTCCTTTTCCCAAATCAGGTCTCCGCCCAACAGCTTGGCAATCGCTTCCGGTGGCATATCGTGATGCAGGCCAAAGAACTTCTCGTCCAACTGAGCGCTCTTCGCGCCCAGACTCAGCAGCGGCCGCGGTGGATCGTACTTGGTCGAAAATACCAGCGCCGCGGAAAACTTCCCCGGTTCCTCCGCCGCCCGCTCAATCTGCGGCCGGGTAAAGTCTTCCACCCGGTATACATCGTAAGGCTGTTTCAGATACCCGAGCTCAGGCCGTGTCAACTCGTCCGTCATGGGCCATGCGGAAAGCACTGTCGCGCCGGGATACTTCTTGTTCAACTGGGCAATTCCGGCCAGGTGCAGCCGGACGACGTGGGCGTATGCCAGGTTGTCTTCCGGCGCAAATCCATACGGCGGGTTGATGAACAGACCAACCGCGAACGCCGCCGCGGAAAACACCGCCAGGCCGTGCCAAAACGGGACTCTGCGATAGAACGTCGTGACCGCAATCAGCAGAACCAGCGGATACATGGGCAGCAGGTAGCGCGTCAGTAGAGCTCCACCCAACACGCTGAACAGCAGTGCATTCCCAAGCAGAAGCAGAAAGATTCGCCGCGTTGACGCATCGCCGATCGTCGCTCGATCGTGCCCATCCGCCTCCGGCCGCGGGTTCAGAAGCAGCGCCGCAAACGTCATCAGCACCGGCACAAACAGGTTCATGTGCGCCGTCAGATGCAGAATGCGGTGCCCGAAGGCCGCCACCATCCGCAAGGGTTCCAGGTTGGCCTGCGCGTTGTACCGCAGAAACGCAGGATTGCCGAAGAGAAACCCTGTCTTCGCATAGTGATAGCCATACCAAACAGCCAACGGCAACGCGCAGCCTGAAAGCCACGCCGCCTCCCGAAAAAGCCGGAACCGCAAGGGCCCGTTCGCGCGAAAAGCCTCCACCGCGCACACCGCGGCCAGCATCAGGGGAACGGCAATCGAAGTCTCCTTGCACAAGGCCGCGGCAGCAAACCATAGCGTCGCCGCCCAGGGCTTCCGGTCTCGATCAGGCAGTGCAAACACCAGCCCCCACAGCGTGCAGGCAGCTGCAAATATGTCCGCGTGCGCCAGCGTGCTCTCCGCAAACCAGATGGGATAAATACCGGTAAGGACCACGGTCCAGAAAGCAACGCCGGCCACGCCCACGAGGCGCATGGCCAGCCGCCATACCGCCAGCAACCCCATTGCGGCCACCATCAGCACGGCTTCCCGCGTCACTTCCGGATAGAATCCCGAGACCTTCCACCACAACGCCAGGTAGATGCTGGGCAGCGGCGGATGGGCGTTGGTCAGCGTGGTGATCGGAATCAGTGAGCCGGTGCGGAAGAAGTCCCAGGCGGCCGGAATGTAATATCCCGCCTCGTCCCAGTAGTAAGGCAGCCGCAGGAGCGTAAAGTGGCTCGCATACAGGGCCGCGAACACCACCGGAAAGATCATCCAGAGGGGCAAGGGCGCATCCAGCCGAGGCTGTATAAGTCTTTTCAAGGGCAACAGATCGCTCCCAAAATCAGGTTCCCTTCAGTCGGAGATTGAGGTTTCCCACCCCTTCGACTGCACTCAGGGCAGGCTCTTGCGACGGAAAGACCTCGCAAGGATGGGGCACGGGGCTTGGGTGGCGCATTCAGAGGGAATTCATTGGAGTTAAAGCTCACCCCGCGAGTCGGGATGCTCTGTATGACAGCTTTGTCGTGGGCCAGAACTTCAGACCCAAATCGCTAGTCCCTATTCCCTATTCCCTAGTCCCTGTTTCTAGTTCACCGGCCCTTGCGGAAAGCTATGGCCGTGCGGTTCGAGGTTCAGAGTACCGAAGGCCTGTTCGTACTGGGCCAGGTTCTGCCCCAGGACGTTGAACAGCGCCTTGGCCTGTTGCGGACTCAAAAAGATCCCTTGATGATTGCGAATGGTCACCTGGTCCGGCCCTTCGCTCGATGCCAGGCCGAAGACGAGCTGGAAGTCCCACACGCTGACGCGCACCTGCACGCTGTTGGCGTAGGACTCGCGGTAGTCGGGGGTCTGGGCAAGATTCAAATGGGGATGCTGCGCGGATGTGCTCATGGTTTCACCAGACTACTCCCGCGTGCTCCCATAGGGCCAGCGAGCCATCGAGGGCCACCAAAATTGCACGCATGGGGCCAATCTCGACCCGCCTTCCGGATCTGGGAAATAGTCACTTCGAGCCTATGAATAACCATAAAGTGCCATCGGTTCACACTTCGGTAACGAATATACTCTTGCCAGCAACGGTCCGCGAAAACGCCGGGCGACAGTTGATTCCGCATCGGATTCTTATACGAGAAGGAACGTTTGGCCGATAAGGAGAGAGCGAGGACTATGAATTTGAGAGACCAGATGAATCTGCGCACAGGCCAAATTCCGCCTCAATCAGCTAGCAACAAAACCAAAAGCAGGGCTTTCCCCGTCCTTGACCTGGGATTCGAACCTTCGTCGCAGCGCCGGCGTCCAAGCGGAATGCTGGCAATGGCCGCTTTGCTCCTGGTTGCCGCCGGGGCGCAGGCGCAATCGGTCTTCGCCACGTGGCAAAATGTCGGCAGCACCGCGGCCGCTCAAAATGTCACTGTCATTGCCCAGGCTGCAGGCACCGTGAAAACGGTGGAAGTGCTTTCAAATGGAGTAACCGGGGCGGCGATTGCAACGCCGGAGTTCGCCAAGGGTACCGGGACGTTGTCCTGCGAGTCCGCGACATTGACTGTCGGTGGCGCCTGCCAGGAATCCGTAACTTTCACACCTTCGTATCCTGGCTTGCGCGCCGGTGCGGTTGTGCTTTTGGACGGCAACGGTAACGTGCTCGGCACGGCATATCTTTCCGGCGTCGGACAGGGCGGACTGGACGTTCTGGTTCCCGGCAACCAGATTGAAATTGCGGGCGAATTCCAGAAAGTGGGTTCCACGCAAAATGACATTCTGGCAATCGCCGCGTACTTGCAGCAACCGGCCGGTGTAGCCCTCGACGGAGCCGGCAATCTGTATCTTGCCGACAGCGCCCACAACCAGATTCGCATGATCTGCTTCAGCGCCACCAGCGCCACCATCAAGGGTGCAACCTGCCCCGGCGCGGGCATGATTATCGCTATCGCGGGTACAGGAAGCGCCGGTTACTCGGGCGATAACGATCCCGCATCCTCCGCCAACGTAACTCTCAATGCCCCTGGCGGCCTTTCGCTCGATGGCGCGGGCAACCTCTATGTCGCGGACACGGCCAACAATGCCATCCGCAAGATCACGGCGGCCACCGGCGTGATCACCACGGTAGCCGGAAACGGCACCCTGGGATTCGGTGGAGACGGCGCGGCGGCTACCTCGGCCCAGCTCGACACGCCCTGGGGCGTGACCGTCGACCCAGCCGGAAACATCTACATCGCCGACACCACAACCAGCGCATCCGCAGGGTGGACGCCGTGACCGGGATCATTACCACAGCGGCTGGGGACGGAAAGACGAGCGGACTCGGAGACGGAAAGGGAAGTTTCGGGGGAGACGACGGGCCGGCAAACGCCGCCGGACTCAGTCTGCCCTATGCAGTTGCCTTCGACGCCTACGGCGACATGTTTATTCCGGACTCGGGCAACAATCTCATCCGCGTGGTCCACGCAACGAACGGTGTCGTGACCGCGACCAGCAAAATCACTACCGAGGCGGGAACTACCGCTGCGGGAGTGGGGATTGCGGGCAACGGTTGCGTGGATGGACCGACCAACGCCACGCCGCTTAACTCGCCTGAAGGCGTGGCCATCGATGCAGCCTTCAATCTCTACATCTCCGATACGGGCGACAAGTGTATTCGAAAAGCAAATGTTACATCCGGCCAGATGACTCAGCTGGCACTGACCAACGACTATGCCATCACCCTCGCGGGCGTTCCGGATCAGTTGGAAGTCTATGCGCCTATGGGGATCATTGTCGATGGGCTCGGCAATGTCTACTACGCCGACTATTACAACATGCAGATCGACGAAATCCAGAGCGATGTTGCAGTTCTGAATTTCCAGGGGACGCCCATCCGGCAAGGGGATTTATCCGCGCCTCAGAGCCAGGTTGTGGAAAATGACGGCAATGCTTCCTCGAATGTGACGGGCATCTCCTCTGACCAGAATGCCCAGATCGATGCGGGCACAACTACCTGCAACCCGACCACCTCGACTCCCTTCATCTTGCCGGAGGATCAGGATTGCCATATTGGCGCAGTGTTTGCGCCTTCGACCGCCATCAACCCCGCTACTTTGCCCGGCACGGTGACTGGAAACATCTACGTCGCCGACAATACGGTCAACGCGAAGCTGGATATTGTCCTGGTCGGAGATGCAACCCCTGTCAACTCGACGACCATCACGCTCACGTCGGCTCCCGACCCATCCGCGTTTGGACAAAGTGTCGCCTTCACGGCCACAGTGACGACCGGTGCGAATACCGGCGCGCTGACCGGCACGGTCACCTTCACCGACACATTTAACGGCGTTACCACCCAGCTCAGTATTCCGGCGGTTACGGTAAAAGCATTGGGCGTGGCCATTTTCAACACTGCGAAACTTGCGGTCGGAGTGCATACCATCTCCGCTTCCTACAACGGCGACACGCTGCACCTCAAATCCGATACTCCGGCAACCGTCACCCAAACCGTATTTGAAGCTACCACGACCACCGTTGCCGCCATCCCCGCGAGCCCGTCTCAGCTTGGACAGAGCGTGACATTCACAGCGACGGTAACGACGCCGAATGGCGGCGGAGTCGCACTGGATGGCTCGGTAACCTTCACCGACAGCCTGGCCACCTTTACCAACAACACCGCGGCTATCAACGGCGGAGAGGCTACATTTACCGCCAACAATCTAGTGCAAGGCGTGAACGTTATCACAGCCAGCTACACGCCGGCCACGACGAAACTCATTCAAGGCAGCCAGAGCACCCTGAACCAGGATGTGGTGGCGCCGGCCACCATGACACTGACTTCGGCGCCAAACCCATCGACTTTTGGAACGCAGGTGACCTACACGGTCACAGTGCCGAACCAGGGTTCCGTTGCCGCCACCGGTACAGTGAATATTGCCATCGTCGCGGTGGGTCAAACGACGCCCACCTACCCGCTTACCGTGACACTGGCGGGAAATCCCGCCACCGGCACGGGCGCCATCTCCACGCTCCCGGTGGGCGCATATAACGCGACTGCCACCTATGCAGGGGACACAAACTACGGCGCTGCCTCTGGCACTCTGGCCACGCCGCAAGTGGTAAACCAGGTGCAGACCGCAACCAAGCTCGCCGCAACTCCAAACCCGGGCACTGCGGGCCAGCCGGTCGCCATTACCGCAACCGTCACGCCAAGTTCCGGTACCGCCGCGCCCACGGGCACGGTGACGTTCACGGCTACGCTCAATGGCGTAAACGTACCATTGAGCGGCGCGTCAAACGTGGCCCTGGCATCTGGGGCAGCCACAATTAACCCAACGCTCGGGCCAGGGACGTATACCATTGCCGCCACCTATTCCGGCAACGCAAACGATGCCGGCAGCAACGCCACGTTTTCCCTGGTGATGGATCAGGCGGCCACATCCACCGTGGTCACTGCGACGCCGAATCCAGCTTTAGTCGGCAGCACTATCACCTTTTCGGCAACCGTGACGACGAATCCCGCCGGAGGGGCACCGACAGGCGCCGTAAACTTCCTGGCCAACGGGACCATCGCGCTAGGCACCGCCAACGTTGACCCCACCGGCAAGGCCACAGTTACCAACGCCACTCTGGCCGCGGCCAGCTATCAAATCACGGCCGTCTACGCCGGGGACACCAACGACGCAGGCAGCACATCGGCCGCAATCACCGAGGTCGTAGGGGTCATCCCGACCGACACAACGCTCAGTACCGCGACCGCCACGGGCGCCAACTCGCAGACGATCCTGGTATCCACGGTCCAAAACGCCGGCGTCGTCGGCCCCATCCCAACAGGCACGGTTACCTTTCAGAATGGAGCAACGGTCGTCGGAACTGCAACCTTGAACGCGGACGGAGTTGCCACTCTGTCTCCGAATCTAGGCGCTGGAACATTCACCATCATTGCGTACTACCAGGGGGACGCGACGCATGGCCCGTCCCAATCAACCCCCGTCAGCGTCAGCAGCACCGGTTCGTCCTTCACGCTCACAGTCACACCCGGTTCCGTGACCATTCCTACAACGCAGAACACCACAGTGACCGTGACCCTGGCTTCGATCAGCGGCTTCGCGGACACCATCGGCCTGGGCTGCGCGTCTCTGCCGGCAGGCGTCAACTGTCATTTCTCGAGTATCTCGGTGCCCCTTGCCGCAAATGGCACAGCCACAGCGCAGTTGACCATCGACACCAACAACCCTCTGGGCGGCGGCGCGACGGCTATGAACAGGCAAGCCAGCGACAGCAAAGTTGCTCTTGCCGGCCTGTTCCTGCCCCTCAGCCTCTTCCTGGGCTGGATTCTGTGGCGCTTCCGCAAGCGTCATGGCAGCGTTTGGAGCGTGGTGCTGATTCTTGTTCTGTCCGGGGCCGCGATCCTGGCCACGGGTTGCGGTGGATTCACGCAAAACAGCGCGGCGCCCGGCACGTATACCATTCAGGTAGTCGGCGTAGGCGCCAACAGCGACGTTACCGAGTATCAGAACGTCACCCTCAACATCACCAAGTAGAACGCACTTGTGAGGCACGGCAGAAAAGAAATGAAAAGTACCAGTCATTCAGGTTACGTGGCCCACGAGAAGCTGGGTGCGCCCCTTGTCCGCCGCGCAATTCTGCTGGCCGTTCTTCTGTCTGCTTTCCTGGGGCTTGCGCGCAATGCGCCGGCCCAGGTGGTTTTCACGGGAGACGAGGGCGGTTTCACGCTCACGGCAGGCGCCACGGCCTCAGGATACGAAGTCCAATATGGCGAGCAGAAACTGCTGGGCGTAGCCGCGGTTGTGGATGTGGATACCAGGCGCCGCTTCGGACTGGAAGCCGAGGGCCGCTGGCTGATGTTCCACGAGACCAATCAGTTGCACGCGACCACCTGGATGGCGGGTCCGCGCTACCACTTTACGAGGGGCAAACTCCAGTTTTATGGCAAGGGCCTGGTGGGTGAGGGGCAGTTTTATTTCCCTTATAGCTACGCACAAGGAAACTACCTGGTGATCGCGCCCGGCGGCGGTGTCGACTATCGATGGAAGCGCCGAGTCTCCTTCCGGCTGGCCGATGTTGAATATCAGATCTGGCCCCAGTTCACCTTTGGCTCCATGAGCTCTTACGGGGTCAGTGCCGGCGTTCTATACCACATCTTCTGATCCTGTTTGTGCACAGTTTATACCTGCAAATGCAGCTCTGGTGAGCTGCATTTGCGTTTGCGACGTTTCCGCGGGATTGTCAGTTCGTTCCTGCCCGGCAACCAGACCCCAACATGAAACTGAAGCGTCGGACGGTGGCGGTTTTTGCAATCGCAGCCGCGCTTTTGCTTCTTGTTACCGCCGGTGCTGTCGTCTGGCGCGTGGAAAACGCGTTGCGGAGCTCGCAACGCGATCCGGCGCAAGGGGAGCTGCTTGGCTTCGAAGTTCGAACGCTCGGCCCCATGGCGAATCCTGGTTTTGAGTCAAACGCTGCCGCCAACCGTAAGGAGAAGCAGAGGCAGCAGCCGGAACCGGGCTTCTTTGAGGCCACTGCGCAACTCTCGGTTTCGCCGCGGGCTCTAAGTCAATTCCATTCACTCCCTATCGCTGTCCGGCCGTGCTGTATGGTGAGCCTATGAATTCACAGACGACACTTCCCTCCTTGCATCATTTCAGTTTTGATTTTGTGGCCTTTGCGGCACAACTGAAGTTGTGCCTATTACAAAGCGACCTTGTGCCAAGCTTGCCTGGATCACTTTTGCGACATATGCCGTACATACTCGATCAGCTTCTGAATCTGCTCGCTGTCCAGGCGGGTTCCAAAGGCGGGCATCAGGCCCTTTCCGGCACGGACGGTCTCGGTCAACACCTTGGATGATTGCGCCTGGACTTCCTTGCTGCGCAAATCCTTGACGTGAAGGCGATTTCCCAAAACTGTTCCGGAACCATCTTCGCCGTGGCAAGCTGCGCACTTTTCTTTGTATAAGCTCGCCGCCGTTTCGGTGTTCGCTGGTTCTTGTGCAACCGCGAGCGAACCGGCTGCAACGATCCCGAGAAAAACAATGTGTGCGGTCTTCAGGTTTCCATGAAGTCCCCACTTACGAAGACACGCAATCATTTCTGCTGAACCTTTCTTATCGTATGTCAGTGAAGACCTCCGCACATTTCTTATAGGCCGCCGGGCGCTCTTGCGAGTCATACGCCAGGCACCGGGGGGCATCCTGGGAACTCAAGCAAAAACGTGTTGCCCACATAGCCCAGGTATGCAATTCCGATCTTGCTGGTGAAAAAACCATCCGCCGTAAAACTGCGCAGAAAAGCAAAGAACTCCACACCCTGACTCAGGCTCTCGTCCGTGGCTGCATTCTTGCGATATGCAATGAGGTCGAGAATCTCTTTCTGTTGTTGCACCGTGCAGTCCAGGAACAGCTTGCCATAGCGGTCCTCACAGGTGGAGTCAAGCCACATCAATCCGCCGCCGAGTTTCAATTGGTAATCCGGATTCTCGCTGGTCAGCAGATCGATGAACTCCGGCGCGCCGGCCTCAATGGCGCCGCCTGAATCCGCGTCCGCTGGAATGATGGTTTCGCAAAGCATGCGCAGCGTCTTCGATTGGTGCGGAGGAAAGAACTTGGTGGCGTATCCGCTTGTCCTGGCTCTTTCGGTCTCGATGACGCGTTGGGCATACTCCGCGGCCTCCACCGGGATGGCGCGCAGCACCGAGCCGGCAACGGCTCCCATGGTCAACGACTTCAAGACATTACGCCGAGTTACCTAGTCTGCAGCCATATGTGCGTCTAAAGCTCTCCTTTTTTGGCCTGGTCCAGCAGATACTCCGAGGTTCTCCACGACAGCGCCATAATACTCAGCGTCGGATTCTTGTCGGGATTGGTGACAAACGGAGCGGCATCCGCTACGAATAGATTCTTTACATCGTGCGCCTGGCAATTGCTATTCAAAGCTGACGTCTTGGGATCGTTCCCCATGCGCACCGTGCCCAATTCATGAATGATTTCGCCGCCCACCGAGATGCTCGACGCGGGTCTACCGTGCCTGCCGACAACGAGCACCGTTCCGCCGCCGGCTTCAATGATGGAACGAAAAGTCTGCTGCATGTCCTCGGCCATCTTCATCTCGTTCGCGCCCCATTGCCAGTGGAAGCGCAGAACGGGAATACCCCAGCGATCGACCAGGTCGGGGTCAAGTTCGCAATAGCTTTTGTCATTGGGAATCATCTCGCCGCGCCCGGCGAATCCGATGACAGTTCCATAAGAGCTGCGGCATTTCTGTTTCAGGATTGCTCCATAGCCCTCATGCTCTTTGCAGACTCCATCGAAGTCACCCACGCCGGGCATGCCGCGTCCACCACCGAATTCGATGTGATATCCGCGCAGGAATTCGTTCTTCTTTCCGAAGCGCCACCACGGCATGTACATGTGCATGCCGCCCACACCGTCATGGTTGTGCGCCGGCATCTTTTCCAGTTGCGGGAAGTACCCGGCCACGCTACTGCCCACCGAATCGGTAAGATAGCGTCCAACAACGCCCGACGAATTCGCCAACCCATTGGGAAAGCCCGACGAGCGCGAATTCAACAGCAGCCTCGCCGACTCGCATGCGCTGGCCGCCACCACAAAGGCTCTGGCATAGACACGGTTTTCGCTCTGTGTCGCCTTGTCGATATAGGTGACCGCTTCAACCTTTTCGTTCTTGCCGGCCACAAGTTCACGGGCCATGGCGTTGGCAATCATCGTAAAGCGACCGGTAGCCTGTGCCGGCGGAATCATCACCTGACTGGAACTGAAGTTGGAAGCGGTCATGCATCCGCGGCCGCACTGCGCACAATAGTGGCATGCGGCGCGTCCATTCAAGGGCTTGGTCAGAATAGCCAGCCGTGACGGGATACAGGTGATGTTCAGATGGTCGCAAGCCTTCTTGATAATCGTCTCAGTGCAGCGGGGCGGCGGCGGTGGCTGGAACACACCGTCTGGTGAGTTAGGGATGTTTTCCTTCGACCCAAAGACGCCGATGTACGACTCAACCATGTCATAGTACGGCGCGAGCTCCTGGTATGCAATCGGCCAGTCGTCTCCCATTCCGTCCGTGGAGCGCGCCCTGAAATCCGCTTCGCCGAAACGCAGCGCGATGCGCCCCCAATGGTTCGTCCGGCCCCCTTCAATCCGCGACCGAAACCAGCGAAACGTTGTGCCCGGCGCCGTCGTGTATGGCTCGCCTTCAATGTCCCAAAAACCATTGGGCGCGAGAAACTCATCGTTAAACTGGCCTTTTCCTTTGCCGGCAACACCCACGCCCCGATGAGCCAATTCGTAGGGCCACACATGCTCTTTGAAGTCCTTTTCAGGATCGAGTCGCGGGCCGGCCTCCAGCATCACTACGCTCAGTCCACCCTCGGTCAGCACCTTGGCGGCTGTTCCGCCGCCTGCGCCAGATCCAATGATGCAGACGTCGTAGACCTTCTTGCGCGAATTCAATTGCGGCATCCATACACTCCAGCAACGAAATGGGTATTCAACGCGGCTCCACTGCGCGCCCGATCGGTGGCCAGCGCCAACCTAATCGCAAGCTTCATCCAATCTTCAAATGGAGATCTTAGTTCTGTTTTGGCAACGAACCAATATAACTCGCTGCTGCCACGGTTTGCGATTCATTTCTTCATTCGTCTACAGTCCAATGCTTCTGCCGCGCCTGGCAGGGCCTCACCGGAGCTACTTCGCCTGCACGAGGCCAATCCGGCCACGGCACATCGATTGAAAGAGACCTTCGACCTGAAGCGCAAAGCAGCGCAAGCCTCGATTCGCATTCTTGAAATACAGCGCGACCGCACCCGCGAAACCATGCTGCACGCGCAAGCCAATTCCGCGCTGATGGAGATTCATGCGCCGATCGACGGCATCGTCGTCTTCAATACCATCTGGAAGCAGGGAAACATGGGAGAGGTGCAGGAAGGCGACCAGGTGCGGCCGGGCGTGCCTTTCATGCAGGTGGTTGACCCTTCCATCATGGAGGTCCAAGTGCGGGTTAACCAGGAAGATCTACTTGGATTGAAGCTGGGCCAGAAAGGGCAGGTTCATCTTGACGCATACTCCGATCTGGTCTTCGACGGGCAACTGGAATCGGTCGACCCAATGGGCAGAACAGGCGACTTCTCGCCGAAGCTTCGCAGCTTCTCCGCGACCTTCTCGATCAAAGGCCACGACCCCAGGCTCATGCCCGATCTATCCGCCGCGGTTGAGGTCGTTCCGGCAGGCGCCGACAGCCCTGGGGGTGGATCGAAATGATGCGGAAGCTCAGCGGCCTGTGGGTGAAGCGACGGACGATCGTTGTCATCGTCGTTCTTGCTACTGCCAGTGCGGCCGTATTCGGAGTGGCGCATTATTCCAGCAAGTCCCCAACCGCTCCGACATTTCAGGTCAAGCGTGGGGAGTTTCTCGATGCACTGCAGTTTCGCGGCCAGTTGAAGGCCATGAAATCGATCGGCCTCACGGCACCTTCCAATGCTGGAGACCTGCAGATTCTGAAGATCGTCCAGGACGGAGCCCAGGTGAAACAGGGAGACGTTGTGGTGGAGTTCGATCCATCGAAGACTCAGCAGGATCTGGCGCAGGACAAGTCGGTACTCAAGCCTTCGCAAGCTGAAATTGATCAGGCGCGTGCCCAGGGCCGCCTCAATGAAGAAGTAGATACCACCGTCGTCATGAAGGCGAAATACGATGTCGAGGTAGCCAAACTCGACGCCAGCAAGGCGGAAGTCGTCTCCAGAATCGAAGGCGCGGAGGCCAACCTGAAAGTGGCCGATGCGGGGCAGGCGCTGCGCGAAGCTCAGGAAAAGCTGAAGTCCGATTCAGCAGTCGATCAGGCGACGATCGAGGGGAAGAAACTGGCCAGCCGCAAAGCGGATTATGACGCACAGCGCGCGGAGATCGCATTGGCTTCCATGACTCTGAGAGCTCCGTCGGACGGAACTGTGAGTCTGCTCGCCATCTGGCACAACGGCTCGGAGGGCCCATTCAAAGCCGGCGAGCGCGCGTGGCCGAAACCGAACGGGGCCGGCTCGCTCTCGAGCAGCCGGTCACGCTGCAGTTGGATGGCATTGCCGATCGTCAGTTTACGGGAAAGGTGGAGCGCATCGGCACGATTGCAACTTCGGACTTCTCTGCGGGCTGGCCAATCCCTCGAAACTTCGATCTGGAGATTGGCTTCGATCAGACTGACCCGCGTCTGAAACCTGGAATGACAGTGCAAATCACGGTCATTGTCGATCGCGTGCCGGATGCAATCGCGATTCCCGCGCCGGCCTCGTTTCTGAAATCGGGACAGACGGTCGCCTATGTATGGAATGGCGCCGCATTCAAAGAGCGCGCCATTCAAGTTGAACGCAGAAGCCGCGACCGCATTTTGGTTTCCGGCGGCTTGCAGCCAGGCGATCTGGTGGCGCTTAAAGACCCAACGGGGAAGGAGTGAGATGGCGCGCATAAAACGGCGTCGCATCCTCATTTGGGCCGTGGTTGGCATTGTACTGGCAACCGGCATCGGCGCTGTTGTTGCCGCCAGTCGCGTGCGCCTGCCCGCAAAGAGCGATGACATTCCGCTGGCCGTTGTTAAGCGCGGCGACGTTGATCTGCAGGTGCATGGCGCCGGAGAACTGCGCGCCAGCCATGCAATGATGCTCACTGCGCCCGCTGTCGGCGGAGACTCGCTGCAGATATCCGGGCTACGGCGGAACCCTTTCGCTGACGCTTCTCGTAAGGAATCGAGGCGGCCAGTAGATAGTAGACACTGCTTTGCGACTCACCTGCTTGAAGCCGGCGCCGACCTGCGTACGATTCAGATTTTGCTAGGACATCGAGACCTCGAAGTGACGACCGTCTATCTGCATCTGTCCCAA